>Ga0129312_1000188_pt1 | contig 63531 bp, 52 predicted proteins | sample O827metagenome_FD_94434 | JGI IMG/M metagenome (GOLD analysis project Ga0129312, IMG submission 94434) | Orangutan group fecal microbial communities from Wisconsin, USA - O827 metagenome | ecosystem: Host-associated > Mammals > Digestive system > Large intestine > Fecal | place: USA: Wisconsin... | reverse complement strand
ATTTTGCTACGCAAAACGGTCTATTGTCAAAATTTTGCTACGCAAAACCGCCTACAGCGTCAGCGGTCTTCGCTGTTTTTGACCGCCCCGTTTTCTTCGGGGTGCATACTTTGCGGTTCATTGCTCGATCTAAATTTTCTGAATTATATTTAATTTTAAAATTGTATGAATTTGAATTAAATAATAATTTAAAAAACATAAGAAAAGCCCATGTAATCACACATGAGCTTTTTCTGTATTTTAAGCTTTGGCTTTGTCTCTGTTTTTGAATATTCCTTCCGGCAGTGAAAGCACAATCAATATTGCTATTACACACATACCGACTATTTTTATGCACTTCATTGTTTCTGTCATTGCCATATCAAGATTGTTCATTATAAGTGCATAACAGGCGTTATACATATTTCCGCCGGGCGAAAGCGGAAACACAGAAGGAAGAACATATACCATCACAGGTATCTCTCGTCTATTAGATGTAAATCTTGCAAGAATTGCTATGGCGAAGGCGCCGAAGAAATTCGCAAATGTTCCCATACTGCAAAACTTAACAAGATAATAATATATTCCGTAACCTATGCCGCCGAAAAGCCAGCAGAAAACCAATTCTTTTTTGGGCGTATTGTACACAATCGCAAAAAACATACATGCAAGCGATGCAAGCAGCATTTCTATTAAAACTGTTCTCATAATGAAATATTACCTCCCAAAAGCTTCCATAATATCATAGCAAAGGCAACTCCGGTGCTTATTGCGGCGGCGGTAAGTATTGCTTCATATGCACGGGTCATGCCGGATGTATAATCGCCGTGAAGAATGTCGTTTACCGAATGAACAAAGGGTACTCCCGGAGCAATGGGCATCAGTGTTCCGATTATTATTTTATCAAGCATTGAACCCATACCGAAACGCATAAACAATACCGCAAGGAAACCGACCACAAAGCCTCCGCAGCAGTTTACAAGAAACGTAAATGTGTTTTTGGCGTTTAATGCCTGCACAAAAATTCCCATACATACTCCTACGCATATTGAAACAAGGCCGTCTATTATCTGGCCTCCGAACATAAGCGTTCTGAAACAGCCTGCCATACCATAGGCAAGTATTGTTACCCAGTATGGATAGGTCGCCTTTGAATCGGCATTTTTAAGCTCCACAAGTGCCTGTTCGGCTGTGAGCTCGCCGGCAACAAATGAATTTACTATGTCTTCAATAAGGGATATATGCTCTGTGTGCATTTTTTTCTTCGGTACCTGTTTCATAACGGTTATAACGCCTTCATCGGTAGATTCCACTGTTATAACAATACCGGTTGTTGTAACGAAAATTTCATGGTTTCTGAACTTGCAGGGCTCAAGTATTTTGTTTATAAGACCTTCTATTCTATGTGTTCCGCAACCGTTGGCAAGCATTCTTTCACCGGTGGTTACGGCAAATTCGAGGATATTTCGACTGTTCACCTAAACTGCATCTCCTGACTGTATCAAACTGCATGGTTTAATTGAAAATTTGCATAACATACATGATAACAGAATGTCAGATAAAAATATAATGACAATTATAAACAAATTTTTTGACGTTTTGTTATACATATTTGACAGAATTGAGCATAATTTGTCCAATGCAAAAAATAGGGTGACAATATCAGAACTTTGGTATATAATCACTGTGTAAATAACATATTTTTTTACTTAATATTTACATAATTCAAGGAGGATATTTTAAATGAGCGTACTTGATTTCTCGAGAATTGCTGCTGAAGATCCTGAAATTGTACAGGCTATGGAGGCAGAACTTAAACGTCAGAGAGATAATATCGAGCTTATTGCATCTGAAAACTTTGTTTCACCTGCTGTTATGGATGCAATGGGAACACATCTTACAAATAAATATGCAGAAGGCTATCCCGGAAAGCGTTATTACGGCGGCTGCGTAAACGTAGACGTTGTTGAAAACCTTGCAAGGGAAAGAGCAAAACAGCTTTTCGGCTGTGAACATGTTAATGTTCAGCCTCATTCAGGCAGCCAGGCAAACATTGCTGTTTATTTTGCTATGCTTGAGCCGGGAGATACTATCCTTGGTATGAACTTAAGCCATGGCGGACATCTTTCACACGGTTCACCGGTTAATATTTCGGGTAAATATTTCCACGTTGTACCTTACGGCGTAGACGAAACAGGCTTCATCGATTATGATGAATTTGAGAGAATTGCTGTTGAAGCAAAGCCCAAACTTATCGTTGCCGGAGCAAGTGCATATGCAAGAACAATCGACTTTGAAAGAATTTCAAAGATTGCCAAGAAGGTAGGAGCATATCTTATGGTAGATATTGCTCATATAGCAGGTCTTGTTGCAACAGGACTTCATCCTTCACCTGTACCTTATGCTGATTTCGTTACAACAACAACACATAAGACACTCAGAGGCCCCAGAGGCGGTATGATTATGTGCAAGGAAGAGTATGCACAGAAGATTGACAAGGCTATTTTCCCCGGAATACAGGGCGGTCCTCTTATGCACATCATTGCGGCTAAGGCTGTATGCTTCAAAGAGGCTCTTACACCCGAATATAAGGAATATATGACACAGGTTGTTAAGAACGCTAAGGCTCTTGCAGAAGGACTTATGGCAAACGGCCTTGACATCGTTTCAGGCGGAACAGATAACCACCTTATGCTTGTTGACCTCAGAAAATACAACGTAACAGGCAAAGATGCTGAAAAGATGCTTGACGAAGTAAGAATTACATGCAATAAGAATACAATTCCTTTCGATCCTCAGTCACCTTTCGTAACAAGCGGTGTTCGTCTTGGTACACCTGCCGTTACAACAAGAGGCATGAAAGAAGAAGATATGAAGGAAATCGCAGCAATTATTTCAGGCACACTTAAAGACTTTGAAGGCTTTAAGGCAGAGGCTATCGCAAGAGTTGATGCACTTACAAAGAAATATCCTCTTTATGAGTAATCGAATAGCCTGAATTACTGCCCGTTTGAGAGCGATCTTGAACGGGCTTTTCATATCCTTTTCAGTATAAATGAATATTTAATCAAAATTTTAAAAAAAATACTATGAATATACTTGTTTATGTGAATTGATTGTATTATAATAAATACATAACAATATAAGGAGGAATTCATTATGGCTAAAAAAGTATTAATGCTTGCAGGCGATTTTACAGAAGATTATGAGACAATGGTACCTTTCCAGAGTATGCAGATGCTCGGTTATCAGGTAGACGTAGTTTGCCCCGATAAGAAGGCAGGCGATATCGTTAAGACAGCTGTTCATGACTTTGTAGGCGACCAGACATATGTTGAAAAGAGCGGTCATAACTTCGCACTCACAGCTGATTTTGATAAGGTTGATGTTACAGAGTATGCTGGTCTTTTTATGACAGGCGGTAGAGCTCCCGAATATATCAGACTTAATCCCAGAGTAATCGAAATCGTTCAGTATTTCATGAACAACAATCTTCCTGTTGCATCTATCTGCCATGGACCTCAGATTCTTACAGCAGCTAATGTACTCAAAGGCAGAAAGGCTACATGCTATCCTGCAGTTGGCCCTGACATCACTCTTGCCGGCGGTACATATGTTGAAGTACCGGCAGATCAGGCAGTTGTTGACGGCAACCTTGTTACATCACCTGCATGGCCCGGAGATGCGGCAATCGTAAGAGAATTCGTTAAACTTATGGGTGCTAAAATCGAAATCTAATTAACCGAAATAAATTAATTACTTTTAGGCACTGTCTTTGACAGTGCCTTTGTTATTATTTAAATTGGGGGGATGCTTTATGTGGCTGTTGTTTGCAGTCCTTTCATCTGTATTTGCCGCTTTAACCTCAATTTTGGCTAAAATCGGTATACTAAAATTTTCGGCTTGATTGATATTTTGGAACAGTACGGCAATCAATTAAGAGAGCCATATAGTAAATCGTTAGATGACGGTATATTTGAATTACGTGCAAAGGTTGGCTCGGATATTTAGAGAGTTCTGTATTTTTTCTATTATGAAGGGAGAATAATCTTAACAAACGGATTTGTTAAGAAAATACAAAAAACTCCGCAAAATGAAATTGCTCTTGCTAAAAAATATAGAAGAGATTTTTTAGAAGGAATGATAGATAATGAGTGAATTCAGAGAGTTGTTGAATGAACAATTAAAGGATCCGGAATTTGAAAAGGAATGGAATGAGGTACAGCTTGAAATGGATGTTATTCGTGCAATGGTAGATATGCGTATTAAACAAAATTTGACACAAAAAGAACTTGCTTCACGTACCGGAATTGATCAGGCAGATATAAGTAAGCTTAAAAACGGAACAAAGAATCCGTCGTTAAAGCTTTTGAAGAAGCTTGCGGCAGGTATGGGAATGCAGTTAAAGATTGAATTTGTGCCGATGCAGGCGACACGCAAGTAAATTTGATTTGTACAATTAATATTTATGTTAAATGGTTTTAAAGAATATATATGATTTTTAACAGCATCTGATGTGTTTCGTCAGATGCTTTAATTTTTGTGAATTTGTATTTTACAAATGACGATTGATACAAAAGTATAGCAATAAAGTAGGTTTTGTGCTAAAATTAATCCACTATAAGCTTTTACGGTGATGTTATGAAAGGTACACTTAATTCCGTAAACCGCAATGAAGTGCTGAAATACCTCGGCTATAAGGGCGGAGCTACGGACGAAAAAACAATAAACGATATACAGAGAATTTCCGAAGATGTTATAAAAACGGCACAGCCGGCTGTAACATATATGGTTTTTGATATTGAAGATAATTTCTGTTTTTCGGGAACAAATTTTATTCCCGGCGGAAATGACATAAAGAAAATGCTTGAGGGCTGTAAAAAAGCGGTGCTCATGGCGGCTACTCTCGGAATGGAGATAGAAAAAAAGCTCAGGGCAATACAGATTACGGATATGTATTCGGCTTTGATATTTGATTGCTGTGCAAGCTCGGCCATTGAAAACGTATGTGACAATTTCCAGAATGAGCTTGAAGAAAAGGTGAATAAACAGGGCTTGTTTTTAACCGACAGATTTTCTCCGGGATACGGAGATATGCCCTTTGAACAGCAGAAGGATATTTGCACAATGCTGAGAACCGAAAAAAATATAGGCGTCAGCCTAAGCTCCGGCGGAATAATGATACCGAGAAAGACGGTTACAGCTGTAATGGGAATTTCCGATAAGCCTAAAGAAAAACGGTTCCGAGGCTGTGAAAGCTGTTCCATGTTTGAAAATTGTGAGTACCGAAAAGGAGATAAAAGTTGTGGCAGATAAAGTAAACAGATTAGATAAATTAATGAAGGACGGATTTCTGTTCCTTGACGGAGCAATGGGAACAATGCTCCAGAAGGCAGGTCTTAAACTTGGCGAAAGACCGGAGGCAATATGTATAGAAAAACCGGAAATAATTACGGATATACACAGACAGTATGTTGAGGCAGGAAGCCAAATTGTCTATGCAAATACATTCGGTGCAAACAGACATAAGCTTGAAGGAACAGGTCTTGAGGTCGATAAGGTAATAGAGGCGGCTGTCAAATGTGCAAAAAATGCCGTTGAAGGCACTGATGCAATGGTTGCGCTTGATATAGGCCCTATCGGAGAATTGCTTGAGCCTTCGGGAACATTGTCCTTTGAAAGTGCTTACGATATTTTCAAGGAAATGGTTGTTATCGGAGAAAAGGCCGGCTGTGATATAATCGTTTTTGAAACAATGACGGATTTGTATGAGGTTAAAGCCGGACTTCTTGCGGCTAAGGAAAATACATCACTTCCCGTTATTTGCACAATGACATTTGAGGAAAACGGAAGAACATTTACAGGCTGTTCCGTTGAGGCAATGGCGGCTGTTCTGGAAGGACTCGGTGCTGACGGAGTAGGCATAAACTGTTCGCTTGGCCCCGATGAGATTTTCCCGATAGCAAAAAGACTTGCAATGGCAACGACACTTCCCGTTGTCGTAAAGGCAAATGCCGGACTTCCCGATCCCATAACAAATACCTATGACATTACTGCCGATAAGTTTGCGGAAAGCATGAAACAGTATGCCGAAATAGGTATAAGAGTAATGGGCGGCTGCTGCGGAACAACTCCCGAATACATAAAAGAGGTAGTAAAAGCTGTTTTGCCAATAAAGAATGAAAGAGCAAAGGTTGAAAGAAAAACAGTTCTTTGTTCGCCGTCAAAGGTTGTTACGGTTGACGGAGTAAGAGTTATCGGCGAAAGAATAAATCCGACAGGCAAAAAGCGTTTTCAGCAGGCACTTCGTGAAGGCGATATGGCATATATTGCCGAAAGAGCCATTGAACAGGCAGAGGCCGGTGCTGACATACTTGACGTTAATGTCGGTATGCCCGGTATAAATGAAAAAGAAATGATGATTAAGGTTGTTAAGACAATTCAGTCTGTATGCGACCTTCCTCTCCAGATAGACTCATCTGATCCAGAGGCTATCGAGGCAGGCTTAAGAATATTCAACGGAAAGGCTATTGTAAATTCCGTAAACGGCGAAGATGAAAAGATTAATACAATACTGCCTATCGTTAAAAAATACGGTGCGTCTGTAATCGGACTTGCCATGGACGAAAACGGCATACCTGACACAGCCGAAAAGAGAATTGCCATTGCCGAAAGAATACTTGATAAAGCAATGAGCATGGGAATAAATAAGGAAGATGTATTTATCGACTGCCTTACGCTTACGGTTTCGGCACAGCAGGAGCAGGCAGTGGAAACGCTTAAAGCGGTAAGATATGTAAAGGAAAAGCTCGGACTTCACAATGTTCTCGGTGTATCGAATATTTCCTTCGGACTTCCGGCAAGAGAATATATAACAACAAACTTCCTTACACAGGCCATGTATGCCGGACTTGATCTGCCTATAATCAATCCAAATCAGCAGGCTGTTATGGACGCTGTATGCTCCTATCGTGTATTAAGCGGTGAGGATGTAAACAGCGAAAAATATATCGAGCGTTTTTCGGGAAGGACCGAGCAGAAGGTTGTGCAGACAACGGAAAAAAAGTCTAACGGAGCCGATAGCGAAACAGGAATAGGCTATGCGGTCTCCAAAGGTCTGAAAGAGGAAACGGCTCGATTAACCAAAGAGCTTCTTAAAGAAAAAACAGAGCTTGAAATAATAAATGAACTGCTTATTCCGGCACTTGACCGAGTAGGCGAAAGATACGAAAAACAGGAAATATTCCTTCCTCAGCTTATCAATTCGGCGGCGGCATCATGCGAGGCCTTTGAGGTAATAAAAAAGAGCATACTCGCGAAAGGAACAGGCTCGGTATCGAAAGGAAAAATAATTCTTGCCACAGTTAAAGGTGATATTCACGACATAGGCAAAAATATAGTTAAAGTAATTCTTGAAAATTACGGCTATCAGGTTATTGACCTCGGACGAGATGTACCTCCCGAAACTGTTGTTGAAACGGCAATTAAAGAAGATGTTAAGCTTGTCGGCTTAAGTGCGCTTATGACAACAACATTAAACAGTATGAAGGAAACAGTCGATATGTTAAGAGCAAGCGGACATGGATGCAAAATAGTTGTCGGCGGTGCTGTTCTTACGGAGGAATATGCAAAAATGATAGGTGCCGATTGCTATGCAAAGGACGCAAAGGCTACGGTTGATTTTGCAAAGGAGGTATTCGGCTGATGGAAAATATAAGAGATTTTCTTAAACATGATAAGCTTATATTTGATGGAAGTATGGGTACATACTTTGCCTCAAAATACAGAACAATGGCAGAACGCTGCGAAAATGTGAATGTTACGGATTTTATGAAAATATACGGCATACACAGGGAATATATCGAGGCAGGCAGTCATGCAATAAAGACAAATACATTTGCCGCAAATATAGATAACTATAACGGTGACGAAGCACAGCTTAAAGCCGTTCTTGAGGCAGGCTGGAAAAATGCAGAGCTTGCCGCAAACGACAGCGATACATATGTTTTTGCGGATATAGGACATATTCAGGAAACGGAAGATGTTAATGTTGCCGTTAAATACAAAAAGAATGCAGAGATATTTCTTGAGCTCGGTGCCGAGAACTTTCTGCTTGAAACGCTTTCCAATTACAGAGGCATTGCGGAAACTGCCGAATATATAAAATCGGTCAATCCGGACGCATTTGTGCTTGTTTCCTTTGCGGTTTTTCCCGACGGATACACAAAGGAAGGAGAGCTTGGAGAAGAGTTGCTTTCGGCAGCAGATGAATGCAAATGGATAGATGCGATAGGTATTAACTGCGTTTCCGGTCCTCACCATATGTTCAGCTATTTCAAGAGCCTTAAGAAATTCAGCAAGCCGTTCAGCGTTATGCCGAACTCCGGCTATCCTACGGTTATAAACAACAGAACATATTTTGAAAGCAGTCCGGATTATTTCGCTTTTAAAATGCGTGATATGGCAGAATGCGGTGCATCAATACTCGGAGGCTGCTGCGGAACAACTCCGGACTACATAAGGAGAACAATAGAAGTGCTTTCCGAAAGCATATCCAGTGATATAAAGGAAGAGGAGAACGACAGCAATTCTTCTGAAATAATCAGATATGTTCCACAGTTCAACAGAAAGCTTTCCGAAGGCAAAAAGGTTATAGCGGTTGAGCTGGATCCTCCGGAAAATGCCGATATAAGCAAGTTTATGAAAAATGCCGGAATGCTCAAAAATGCCGGAGTGGATATAATAACCATTGCCGACTGCCCGATAGCAAGGGCAAGAGTGGACAGCTCGCTTCTTGCCTGTAAGCTGAAAAGAGAGCTTAATATTGATGTTATTCCTCATCTTACCTGTCGTGACAGAAATATAAATGCAACAAAAGCACTTCTTCTCGGTCTGAATATAGAGAACATAAGAAATGTGCTTATCGTTACCGGTGATCCTATTCCTTCGGCACAGAGAGATGAAGTAAAGAGCGTGTTTAATTTCAATTCGCGTATGCTTGCAAAATATGTCAGAACGCTTAACGAAACTGTTTTTCCCGACGGATTCCATACATTCGGCGCATTGAACATAAACGCAAAGAATTTTGATGTCCAGCTCAAAATGGCTAAGGAAAAGGAGCTTAACGGAATGGAAGGCTTCCTTACACAGCCGGTGCTTACGGAAAATGGCTTTGAAAATCTCAAAAGAGCAAAACAGGAGCTTAACGGAAAGATACTTACCGGCATAATTCCTGTAATGAGCTATAGGAATGCTTGCTTTATGGAAAGTGAAATATCCGGTATAAATGTTGAAGACACTATAATTGAAATGTTCAAAGGCTTAAGTAAGGAAGAAAGCGTTGAGCTCGGAATAAAAATATCCGTTGATATTGCTGAAAAAGTTAAGGACATTGCTGACGGATATTATTTTATGACGCCGTTTTCGAGAGCCGATGTAATATGTGATATAATAAACAAAATTGAAAAATAAAAGATTATATATTTTGGAGGCAGTAAATTGAAATACAATTTTGACGAAATAATTGACAGAAGAAATACCAATGCACTCAATACAGACGGTTTCCGCCAGTATATATTCCATGCAGGACCGGACAAGAAGTTTAATTATGCAGATGATGATTTTGTCCGTATGTGGGTTGCTGATATGGAGTTTAAAACCGCTCCGGAAATAATAGATGCAATAAAGGAAAGAGCAGACCACGGCATTTTCGGATACACAAGAACATTCAATGATGATTATTATAACGCCTTCTGCGATTGGTGCAGAAAAAAATATGACTGGGAGTTCCCGAAAGAAGAGCTTATGTTCACTCAGGGTGTTGTTGCAGCAATATATCAGCTTATCGGCATAATGACGGAAAAGAAAGGCAGTCTGCTTATAACAACACCGTCATATAAGCAGTTCAGAGGTGCGGCACAGTTCAACGGAATTGATTACGTATGCTCGGATCTAATCAATACAAACGGATATTTTACGATAGATTTTGATGATTTCGAGAAAAAGGCGTCGGATAAAAACGTAAAAGCCGTTATCTGGTGTAATCCTCACAACCCGACAGGCAGAATGTGGACAGAGGACGAGCTTAAGAAGGTTGCCGATATAGTAAAAAAATATAATCTCTGGATTATATCGGATGAAATTCACTGTGATGTTATAAGAACAGGAAATAAGCATATTCCTATGGCAAAGATTATGGGCGATTATGATAAGCTTGTTACCTGTATGGCTCCGAGCAAAACATTTAATCTTGCCGGACTTATGCTGTCCAATATAATTATAAGAGATAAGGCACTCAGAAACGCCATGAGAAGCACAGATTTTACTTCCGGTTCGCTCAATCCGATTTCTCTTGCGGCTGCACAGGCTGCTTATGAAAAAGGCGATGAATGGCTTGACGGACTTAAGGAATATCTTGACGGTAACTTTGCTTTTGCCGATAAATTTTTTAAGGAGAATATGCCAAAGGCTAATTTCTATATACCGGAATCAACATATCTTGCATGGGTTGACATGAGAGGATATTTTGTAAAGGGTGAAAATTTATCGGAATTTTTCGCAAACAATGCCGGAGTTCTCCTTGAAGGCGGTAACGACTTATTTGTAGGAAATGCTGAAGGCTTTGTAAGACTTAATTTTGCTATGCCGAGATCAATAATAGAAAAAGGTCTTAACAGAATGGCAGAGGCATTAAAAAATAAATGAGGTACAAAAATGAATATAAGAAACGGAAGAATTTCCGATGTTGATGAATTGACCGCAATAGAGGCAGAGTGCTTTCCGGCGGCAGAGGCTGCGGAAAGAAAGTCCTTTGAGGACAGACTTAAGCATTATGCAGACCATTTTTGGATATTGGAGGACGATAACGGCAAAATTATCAGCTTTGTAAACGGAATGGTTACAGACGAAGAGCATCTGATGGACAAAATGTATGAAAATGCGTCAATGCACAATGAAAACGGCGCATGGCAGATGATTTTCGGCGTAAACACATTGCCGGAATACCGAAAAAACGGCTATGCGGAAGCTGTTCTCAGAAGGGTTATTGACGACGCAAAAAAGCAGGGAAGAAAGGGTCTTGTGCTGACCTGTAAGGAAAAACTCATACATTTTTACGGAAAGCTGGGCTTTGTTGATGAAGGTGTTTCGGACTCCGAGCATGGCGGAGTTGTGTGGCACGAAATGAGACTTACGTTTTAAGCGAAACCAGGCATTATCAAATATCTTATGTCATAAGACAAAAAACCGACCGATGGTTATCATCAGTCGGTTTTTCACATTTTGGCATTGTTTGCACTGCTAAATGTATGCCTATAATTTTTCTTATTATATAATAACAAACCATAAGTTACAGTGCGGCCTTTTTCCATTTTCTAATCTTAGTTCTAAAAGTTCCGAAAGGAGCAACGGCATTCACATGAATAAACTTGTAAACTTCCCATACCGCTGTTTTTGTGGCATTATCTGCCCAATTTCTCATGTGCGGTTGAAACAGTTCGTCCTCACTCATGGAATCAATCATGGCGTAGAGTGCCGTAACATTTTCGTTTAACATATTTTTTAGCTCTGTTAATGATAATGGGGCATAAGTATCGGTAAACCACTGATATAATCCGCCAAGCTGATTCCATTTGAATTCATCTGATGGAGTTTTTACCGGAAGTCCGTTTCTTTCATCTTCTTCCCATTTAAGAACCAACGTTGTCCATCCCACATTATAAGCAAGGTTTTCTGCCGGAGTTCGGTCAACCTCATCAACTCTTATATCTTTTAATGCTTCTGGTATATTATCAAATTCAGAAATATATTTTTCGAATGTTTTACGAATTTCCGTTTTAAGTTCTTCTTTATTTTCATACGTTCGCAAAAGATGACCTCCATAAATTCAAATTTATCACACAGTTAAACGTTCTGTAAAATCGGGAGTTATTCAACTCGAACATTTATCGGCCTCAGTCTGAGATTGCCCGCACCTTCCACCTTATACCATTTTCCTCTTTCGAGTCTTATTTTTTCTGTCATACCGTGTGTAATATATCCGATTATATATTGCTCTCCCGTTTCGATATCAGTAAAAAGCACATCTGTATCGCAATCACCGCTTACTTTTACAGTTCCCCAAAGTGGCTGTATTTGTTCTGATTTTATTTTACCTTCATTGCTTGAAAGGGTATATGTATGATTTTTCTGTATATTGTAATAACTGAAAATCACTACCAGAAAAAAGACTATAACACATAAACCAATACGCTTATTTTTCATTAAAACACCTCACTTAATTCAGTTTGCTGTTCCGTTTATTCATTCGAATTATACCACAAAGCCTATGAACAATACTATCGTTATTTTGTGAGAGCAGAAAAAACAAAACAATTTTCTGCATGAACTTACGTGCTAATCTCAATTAAGTATGTTTTGATAACTAAAATTAATTTGAATATATGAATTCAATTTGAATATTTGACATTCAAAAGCGAGAAAGAAAAACAAAAGCAAGAAAGTTGAATAAACTAAAGGCTACTTGATTTCATTCCATTGCAATAAAAAGTGGTATATAATGCAAACAGATGTTGAAAATGTTGTAAAACAAATTAAAAAGTAATACTGCTGTGATTATTTTGACAATACAGTGCTGGGTATTTTGAATATTTACAGCAGTATGCAATAAAGATTAATCAAGTCGGACATGACAGAAAATGTTAATGAACAAAAATCAAAACATTGCCGGTTATGCCGCACTGAAAATACTAATGTTTATAAATTATCGGAAAGGATGATATGAACGTGATTAACATTAATGAAGCAAGTGCTAAAGAATTACTTGGCTACTATCAGGCAAAGCTTGATGAGGAAGCAAGAGAAGCAAAAAAAGCAGGCAAGCTTGTATGCTGGTCAGCATCAGTTGCTCCTCCGGAAATGTGCGTAGCTATGGATATTGCTATGGTTTATCCCGAAACACATGCAGCCGGAATCGGTGCAAGAAAGGGTTCACTTGATATGCTTGCAGTTGCAGAACAGAAGGGCTACAACCTTGACATCTGTTCATACGCAAGAGTAAACCTTGGATATATGGAACTTCTTAAACAGGAGGCTATGACAGGCGAAACACCCGAAAAGCTCGCTAACTCTCCCGCAGCAAGAGTACCTCTTCCCGATCTCGTTATTACATGTAACAATATCTGTAATACACTTCTTAAGTGGTATGAAAACCTTGCAAAAGAGCTTGACATTCCCTGCATTATAATCGACGTTCCTTTCAACCACACAATGCCTATACAGAGACGTTGCAAGGAATACATCGCAGCTCAGTTTGAAGAAGCTATCAAAATCCTTGAAAAGGTTTGCGGAAGAAAATTTGACTATGACAAATTCCTTGAGGTTCAGAAACAGGTTCAGCGTTCAGTTGAGCAGTGGAACAGAGTTGCTTCATTCGCTCAGTTAGAGCCTTCACCTCTTAACGGTTTCGACCTCTTCAACTACATGGGTCTTATCGTTTGTGCAAGAGCAAGAGATTATGCTGAAATCACATTCAAGAAGTTTGCTGATGAGCTTCAGGCTAAATATGAAGCAGGACAGTATGCTTTCGGTGCTGCCGAAAACGAAAAATGCCGTGTTGCTTGGGAAGGCATCGCAGTTTGGACATACCTCGGACACACATTCAAGACACTCAAAAAAGAGGGTGCAGTTATGGTTGGTTCATGCTACCCCGGAATGTGGAGCCTTGTTTACAAACCCGGCGATATGCTTTCAATGGCTGAGGCATATACAAAGATTTACATTAACACATGCCTTGAAAACAGAGCAAACGTACTTAAAGAAACAGCAGAAAAATCACACAGTGAAGGTGCTGTTATGCATCTTAACAGAAGCTGTAAGCTCATGGGCTTCCTCAACAATGAGGGCGGCGAATATCTTACAAAAGAGCTTGGTATCCCTTATGTAAGCTTCGACGGCGACCAGACAGACCCCAGAAACTATTCAGAAGCACAGTATGAAACAAGAGTTCAGGCTCTCGTTGAAATGATACAGGAAAGAAAATAAGGAGGAATAACGTCATGAGAACAATCGACAGCATTATAGCTGAATTACAGGCCGTTGCTTCAAACCCTAAGAAAGCAATGGATGATTATAAAAAAGCAACAGGTAAAGGTGCAGTTGGTATCATGCCCGTTTATTCACCTGAAGAGCTTGTACACGCAGCAGGTTACCTTCCCATGGGTATGTGGGGCGGCAGCAAGAGCATTTCAAAGGCAAGAGCATTCCTTCCTCCTTTCGCATGTTCAATCATGCAGGAAGTTATGGAGCTTGAGCTTGAAGGTGCATATGATGACCTTGAAGCAGTTGTATTCTCAGTTCCTTGCGATACATTAAAATGTATGAGCCAGAAATGGAAAGGTAAATGCCCTACAATAACATTTACACATCCTCAGAACAGAAAAATCGCTGCTGCTAACGTATTCACAAAGGGCGAATATGAAGTAGTTAAAGAAAAGCTTGAGCAGATTCTCGGTGTAAAAATCACAGATGAAGCTATCGAAAACAGCATTAAGGTATACAATGCAAACAGACAGGCTATGAGAGCATTTTCAGACCTTGCAGCAGAGTATCCTAACATCATCTCACCCGCAAAACGTCATGCAGTAATCAAAGCAAGACATTTCATGGAAAAATCACAGCATACAGCTCTTGTAAACGAGCTTATCGAAGCTGTTAAAAAGACAGAAAAACAGCCTTGGACAGGTAAGAAAGTTATCCTTACAGGTATCATGGCAGAGCCCGACGGACTTCTTGATATTCTTCAGGCTAACAACTTCGCTGTTGTTGCTGATGACCTTGCTCAGGAAGGCAGACAGTTCAGAGTTGACGTTGAGGAAAACACAGGCGATCCTCTTATGGCTCTTGCAAAAGCATGGCAGGCACTTGACGGATGTTCACTTGCAACAGATCCCGAAAAACCTCGTGGAAAAATGCTTATCGACATGGCTAAGAAATACAATGCAGATGCAGTTATCGTTTGCATGATGAAGTTCTGCGATCCCGAAGAGTGGGATTATCCTATCCTTATTCAGGAATTTGAAAAAGCAGGCGTTAAAAATATCCAGATTGAAGTTGACCAGGAAGCTACATCATATGAGCAGACAAAGACAAGACTTCAGTCATTCTCAGAAATACTTTGATCTAAAGTGCTTATATCCTCATTTAAATATAAGAAATAATTATGTTTGATCCCTAAATTGTAAAAAAATATAATCTACTTAAATGACGCATTTCGAAAGAAATGCGTCATTTTCATGTTATGATAAAGAAAAGAGCGGCATTGCCGCTCTTTTTGGATTGGATTTAGTCTTCAAGGCTTATCCACATTGCTGGACGAACGCAATAAATATCTTCATTTACTTCAAGAAATGAATCGTTTGTAATTGTACCAACAAAATTAACAATAGTGGCCGTATTAGAATTTGTACCTGTAGTTCTTAACCACCAACAACAAATATAGTTACTATCTATAGTAAATGAACTATTTATAGTTGCACCATTTTTTTCTGCGTATTTTGTTGGAATACATAATCTTCCTTCATCTGAATTGAAATACTGATTTACTTCATCGGTGCTTAATAAAAATATTTTATCATCAGTATTATTTTTAGGATATATAGTATCTTCAATATTTCTATAATTTGATATAGTTGATAAATTTATTATACTTTGTTCATCTGTATTAAAAGCATCATTAAGGAACTCATTATTTAGCCATTTTCTTAATGAACAATTTTCCCATTCAGTTTCTATATCAACTGAATTATATGGTTGACAATCTAATGCATATTTGCTAATAATAAGAATTTTGTTTTTTTCTTTTGCGAGTACTTGCCATTCAATTTTTTCTTTTTCGTCAGATAAGTCATTATCTTGCTCATATGTGCCCAAAATTATATTATCTCCGACACTTGCATTTTTTAGTTGTTCTAATTCGTATTCAAAATGAATGCTTTCAGCTTTTAAATCGCTGTCTTTATAGTTTAAATCAGTTAAAATTTCATAAGCTGAAGTATAATTTCCGGCTTCAATAAATGCCATAGCCTTATTGTATTTTTGACTTGGAATTACAACATTTACAACAGGAATAAGGATTGCAATGCAGACAATTACTATTGGAATAGTTATTTTTATTGCTTTAGCTTCTTTATCTGCTTTTGCTTTAGCTTCTTTATCTGCTTTTTCTTTGGCTTCCTTTTCTTTTCGTAATCTCTCAGCCTCCAAGGTTGCAATTCTGTTTTTACAATGTTCAATGAGAGCTGCCGAGTCCTTATAATCAATTATGGATTCAAATTTTGATATTGCTTCTTTATGATTGCCGGTATTCATATCGATTGTTGCGGCTTCATAAATAACTTCTTTTCTGCAATTTTCAGCCAAATCAAGACACTTAATTTTGAGCTGTTCCGAATCCCTATAATTTATTATAGATTCGAATTTTGATGCCGCAGCTTTATAGGATTCTTCGGTTTTAGCATTTTCCATCAAATTTACAGCCGGTACATAAATAGCTTCTTTTCTAGAATTTTCAGCCAAATCAAGACATTTAATTTTAAGCTGCTCAGAATCCTTATAGTTTAAAATAGATTCAAATTTTGATGCCGCTTTTTTATAGCTGTCTTCATTATTTGCGTCATTCATTGATTTTACGGCAGCATTGTAAGCGTTTTCAAGGTTGCGGTTTACGATAAAATCAGTGTAGCCTTCAAGCTCTGCTTTAAGCTCATCATTGCCAAAGCGTATAGCTTTACGGTAATTATCGTTATTATCAAATTTGTAAGGAGAGTTCTTAAGAGCTTCTTTTGTTTTTGCGTGCTCATCGGCCATAAGCTTTCCGAGATATGCCATTGCGTTTTTCGGTTCAATATCAAGAACTTTTTCACAATATTCATCTGCTTCTTTCCAGTTTCCATCTTCAAGAAATAAATATGCACGCTCCAGAAGGGGAGCGGCGTTTGAAATAGGGGTGTTTTCTATAACTTTTTCATGAATAACGGTTTTTGGTTCGGTATCAGCAATAATTTTTTTGATACCACGGATTAAATCCTGCATAAATCCAAGCTTTGACATATCAAGAGCCTGTAAATGTGAAAATTCATCTGGAAGGTCATATGGATCCATGTCACGATATGCTGGAATAAGGACTTTCTTTGCTCCGTTTTTGATAAGGGCAAGATAACGGCTCCATTCGTTTTTAACCCATACGGCATTAAAATATTCCGGTTTTGTGCCGAGAACTACCATGATTTTTGCACTGTTTAATGCAGCAAATATGTATGGCTCATAATCAATGCCGAGCTTGTCTTCAAGAGTGATTCTGGAGAAAAATACTTTGAAGCCTTCCTGTGTCAGCTGATGGTATAAATCTGTTGCTAAAACAGAGTCGGGAGTTCGTCTTCCGCTGTTGTCTGTTTCCTTGTAGCAAATAAATATATCAAATGGGTCTTCCTTTTGTGAAATTGCAAGAATACCTTTTTGTATTTCATTGATGGCATTTGCTTCTTCTTCGTAAACTTCTCGCTGAGCAGAATCGGCGTACTCTAAGGCTGATTTATAATTGTCATCATCAAATATAGATGTGAACTGAGCACGATTAACAGTCGGAACACGTTTATGCGTAGTCGGGTCTTCCACATATTCAATTCCGTAACGACAAAGCACAAGCGACCAGTATGCTTCTGCATCTGTTTTGTCCTCGCTTAGTATCTGTTCATACATACTCATTGCTTTGTCATAGTCATTGTTGCGGCGAAAATGGTTTGCACGATCATAGAGATTTGCCCGTCTTTCATCATCAAGCTTTGGTAATGTTTGTTTTGTACCACAGCTGTCACAGACCGCAACGGTGTCACCCGGATTAAATTCCAATGTGCCACCGCACATTTTACATTTAAATACAGACATATTTTTATCCCCCTTAATAAGCTGTAAAATTATTTAATAAAACAAACTTTATATTAGTTTAGTTCCACACTCCAAACAAAATTTACCGTTTGGTGGAACTTCTGCTCCGCAATTAGGACATTTATTAATTAAAGGTTGACCGCATTCTATACAGAATTTACCTTTTGGTGTTTTCTTTCCGCAATTAGGACAAATAATTTCGTTATCAGAAAGAGTTTCAATTTTTGTTCCGCATTCAAGACAAAACTTTGCGTTTGAAGGCAATAAACTGCCACAGTTAGGACATTTTGTGTTCTGATTTTGTAAAGATTCTGAATTTGAAGCAGAAGTGTTGTCTGTGTTTCCGATATTGAAATTTTTCATTATAGCTCCAACTTGAGGAGCCATTGCATTCATTGCTGCCATACTCATACCAAGACCTAACATATCACCCATGGGAGAACCGCTTCCGGATGAAACGCCGGAACCCATGTTTCCGATACCTTCTGCATATGCCTTTTGTACCTCTGCTTGAAGAACATCTTTTTGATTGTATCCCTTAGCCTGCATAACGGTAGCTTCAGCCATGCCGCTTATTTGTGCAGCCTGTGCATCAGCCTGGGCTTGAATAAGTTTTCGTTCAGCCTCACGTTTGGCAATTTCGGTTTCGGTTGTTTGTCCTTCGAGAATAGCACCTCTCTGGGCTGCTTTAATTTTAGCCTCGGCTTCGGCTTCGGCTTCGGCAGCCATATATGAAGCGCGGTTTTGTGCCTGTGAGGCACGTACTTCAGCTTCGGCAGCCGCCATTTGTTTCTGTAAGGTAATTGTATGTAATTCACGAAGACGTCTGAAATTAGGGTCATCTTCCGGAAGAACAATGTTTGTTACATAAAATTGCTGAATTGAAAGACCGTATTCGTCAAATCCGGGAGCAATTTCTGTCTTAAGTACTTCTGAAAGCTCTGTTAAATGCTCATCTATTTCTACAATGTCAATATTTTTTTGCTTAATTGCTGAGGAAAGATTGGATTTAACCGCTGTTGTAATAAGAGGTCTGAAAGAGAGTTGCAATGACTTGGTGAAGCCAGCTCCTTCATTTTCCCATGCTATTCCCTTCATTGTTCCGACGAGGTTGACAAGAAGCTTTTTGCCGTCTGCAATCGATAGGTTCATGCTACCTGATGCACCTAACTCAATGGGAACCCCTAAAGTCGGTTCATTAAATCTCACTTTCGAATCAGTTCCCCATTTAACAGCCATTTGAACGGTTTTATTAATGAAATAAACTTCGCAATGGAATACACTGATACCGGTAACAATATTAACTAACTTTGTGAGTATGGGAATATTATCTGCATCTAATTTGTATCTGCCGGGACCGAAAGTATCTGCTGCTTGTCCATTTGCAAAGAAAATCGCTTCTTGGCTTTCATGTACGATTAATTCGGTCATGTTGTTAAAATCTTCATGAGGATATTTCCAAATAAAGGTTGAATTATCGCCTTCATACTTTATTAGTTCGGAAAGAGCCATTTAACCTAACCTCCTATAATGATAAATATTACATCAAAATTTTACATTTCTTATTACTATTATATAGTGGAAATTGTATTATTTCAATGTAGATTTGTATATAGTTGTCAAAATAACAGCTATAAAAAAGAAAACCACTTACCTGAAACTTATAAAACAGATAAGTGGTGCATTATACTTGTTTATTTCATTATTCTTGTTCCTGTTTTTCCGTTGATACCGTCCCTTGCTTTGTTAAGGTGAGTGATAAGTGCGGTTCTGCCAGGCTTTGATGATGCAAAATCGACAGCAGCCTGAACTTTGGGGAGCATTGAGCCTGCGGCAAAATGTCCTTCCTCAATATATTTATTTATTTCGTCAACGGTTACATTATAAAGCTCTTTTTCATTCGGTTTGCCGAAATTGATTGCTACTGTTTCAACTGCGGTAAGTATTACAAGGCAGTCTGCATCAAGATTTTTAGCCATTAGACAGCTTGCAAAGTCTTTATCTATGACTGCACCGACACCGCGTAAATGGTTGCCTTTTGCATGAACAACCGGAATACCGCCACCGCCTGCCGCAATTACAACATTTCCGTTGTCTACAAGTGATTTTATTACATCAAGTTCAACGATCTCGACGGGTTTGGGCGATGCTATTGTTCGTCTGTAACCTCTGCCGGCATCTTCCATAACAGTGTAGCCGAGCTTTATAAGCTCATCAGCCTCCGCTTTGTCCATGAAACGTCCGATAGGCTTAGTAGGGGAGAGAAAAGCCGGATCGTCCTTGTCAACAACAACCTGTGTTATCAGTGTACATACGCCTTTGTGAATGCCTCTGTCCAAAAGCTCTTCACGAAGTGCATTCTGTAAGTCATATCCGATATAGCCCTGACTCATGGCATCGCAGACCGACATGGGAATAACCGGAAGGTCTGGCTGTGCCTTGTGGAGCTCGCCCATGGCAATATTAATCATGCCGACCTGTGGGCCGTTTCCGTGTGAAAGTATTACGGTGTTTCCGTCTTCTATTAAATCAGCAATAACTTTAACTGTTTTTTTTACATTTACCATCTGTTCCGGCAGCGTATCACCAAGAGCATTGCCACCGAGTGCAATTACAACCTTCATAAAATAGCCCCCAATCTATATATGTTGAAAAATCTTTAATTGACAAAAGGGTTGTGTAAACAACCCCATTGTTGACTTAAATATTTTAGTAAGATTTAGTGAGCAGGTCGAAAACCTGTTTTCGACTTAATGCTTTAATCTCTCGTCGCCTTCGTTAAGCTTTTTGAGCATTGCAACGGGATCTTTAACCTTTGCAAGGAAAATCATAGCTGCAATGATATAAGGCTTAAAGCTTGCTTCTTTGTAAAGTGGCTCACGATATCTGTCGAATACAGAAGCGGCAACTTCTCCGGCTTCACAGCTTACTCCTGTGATGTCGGCAGGGAGACAATGAAGATATAATGCTTTGCCGTCCTTTGTAAGCTTCATCATTTCTTCTGTACATTCCCAATCCTTGTGCTCAGCGTTCTGTGCAAGAAGACGAGCCTCAAGTTCTTTAATGCCTTCCATATCTCCGTTTCCGAAAAGCTCTGTTCTTTCTTCCATAGCCTTGAAAGGAGCCCAGCTCTTAGGATATACGATGTCGGCATCCTTGAAAGCATCTTCCATGCTGTTTGTTACTCTGAAAGAACCACCGCTCTTTTCAGCGTTTTCTTTTGCAACTTCCATAACATCGTCCATAACCTCGTAGCCTTCGGGATGAGCAAGAACAATGTCCATGCCGAAACGTGTCATAAGACCGATAACACCCTGGGGAACTGAAAGAGGCTTGCCGTATGAAGGTGAATATGCCCAAGTCATGGCAACTTTTTTGCCCTTGAGGTTTTCAACTCCGCCAAACTCATGGATAATGTGAAGAGTATCTGCCATTACCTGTGTAGGGTGGTCAATATCACACTGAAGGTTTACAAGAGTGGGGCGCTGTTCGAGAATTCCGGCTTTGTAGCCTTCGTCAACGGCGTCAGCAAAGTCGTGCATATATTTGTTACCCTTGCCAATATACATATCATCACGAATACCAACCGTGTCAGCCATAAATGAAACCATGTTTGCTGTTTCTCTTAATGTTTCGCCATGAGCAATCTGTGATTTGCTTTCATCAAGGTCTTGCACCTCAAGACCGAGAAGGTTGCAGGCTGAAGCATATGAAAAACGTGTTCTTGTTGAATTATCTCTGAATATGGAGATACCAAGACCGCTGTCGAAAATCTTTGTTGATTTGTTCTGTTTTCTGAGATTTCTGAGTGCATCTGCAACTGTGAAAACAGCCTCAAGTTCTTCGTCTGTCTTTTCCCATGTAAGGAAAAAGTCGTTTTTATACATATTTCTGTATTCAAGTTTTTCAAGCTTTTCAATATATTCGTTGAAGTTATCCATTGATGTTGTCCTCCTATTTATGTTCAGCCTTAGATTATTTGTTGTAGAGCATAGGTACAGCCGCATAAACTGCCGCACAGTTGATTAAATCCTGTTTCCATGTTCTTTCGTTGGGAGCATGAGCCTGCGCCTCTCTGCCGGGGCCAAAGCCTATGCAGGGAATGCCGTAACGTCCCATTATTGATACACCGTTTGTTGAGAATGTCCATTTGTCAACAACGGGTTCGCCGATAAGAGCCTTGTGCGATGCAACAAGAGCCTTGCATGCAGGGTGGTCTTCGGGAATAACCCAAGTAGGGAAGAATGCCTCTGTCGGATATGTAAGACCTTTCCAGCTGGGACGTGCATAGTCATACATTGTGACCTCTGCATTGTATTTCTTAACTGAAGGAAGTGCCTTGATTTCATCAAGAGCTGTTAAGTATGTTTCGCCGTCTGTAAGTCGTCTGTCGATTGAGATAGCACACATATCGGCAACGGCACAACGTGAAGGTGAGTTAAAGAATATCTGTGAAACAGCAAGAGTGCCTTTTCCGAGGAATTCATCATAATGAAGCTTGTCATTAAGATCTCTTACTTCCTGAATGATTTCGCTCATCTTATAGATTGCGTTGTCGCCTCTTTCGGGAGCAGAACCGTGACAGCTTATGCCTTCAACCTGTACACGGATTTCCATACGTCCTCTGTGGCCTCTGTAAATCTTGTTGTCAGTTGGCTCTGTTATAACTACAAATTCAGGTTTAACCTTATCTTCATTTATAATATACTGCCAGCAAAGACCGTCGCAGTCTTCCTCCTGAACAGTACCTGTAACGAGAACTGTAACATCATCGGGAATAAGACCTAAATCCTTCATTATTTTAGCACCGTAAACAGAGCTTACGATACCACCGAGCTGGTCAGATGCACCACGTCCGCCGATTTCTTCGTCTGTTTCATAGCCTTCGTAAGGATCAAATGTCCAGTTGATGATTTCGCCGATACCTACTGTGTCGATATGAGCATCAAAAGCGATGATTTTTTCGCCTTTTCCCATGTAACCCATTACGTTGCCCATAGGATCGATAACAACCTTATCAAAGCCTACTTCCTTCATTTCAGCCTCGATACGTTTGATAACGCCTTCTTCGCCGCAGCTTTCGCCGGGAATAGCAATAAGATCTCTTAAAAATTTAGTCATCTGCGGAAGATAAGCCTTTGCAGCTTCGTTGATTTTTGCGTAATCCATAGTTTCAGTCCTCCTGTTTATCTTTTTTCTTTCCAATGTCAATGTAATTATATAAAGTGAATTTTGAAATACCGAAATAGCTGGCAACCTTATCTCCGGATTTTGTAATAAGGAAAGCTCCGGAATCATTAAGGAAATTGATTGCCTTTATTTTGTCGTCTTTACTCATAAGAGCAACAGGCTTTCCAACCTGTATAACGGACTGCTTGATAAGCTCGTCGAGCAGTTCTTCTACATTGGCGGCAATTTTCGGTGTTTCGGTTTTTGTATCTACCGTTCCGGTGAAAGAGCGTATTACGTTTTCTGCCATGGCAAGATATGTAATATCATAATTTATGGCAAATACGCCTTCGATTTTATCTTCATCATTTCTGATATAGATTGTGGTAGAACGGAGAATTTTTCCGTCTTCGGTATGGGTAAGATAAGAAATATGATCTTCAGCTCTGTCCTCACCCATAATGGCATCAAGTACAGCCTGTGAAGGGCCGTCACCGAGCTTTCTGCCGGAAATCTGTCCGTTTTCGATGGCGGCGATACTGCTTAAGCTTCCGTCGTGCGGATTGATGTCATGTATAACAATTTCGCAGTTCTCACCGAACTGTGCGGCAAGACCATGACTGAGCCGGGTAAGGAAATCGAGCATCTTTTTATCCATAAATGCCTCAATCCTCTCATATTTTTCTATTACAATAATAACATACGGAGAATGAAAATCAAGAGTTTTTCAGAAAAAAAGTTAGGCATTCAAAAAAAGTTTTAGAAATATATTGTCTGAATATGTTTATATACAACAATTCTAAATTAGAACGGTTTAAAGTTATTTTAATTTATATTTTAATTCTGTTAAATGGTTTCTAAATAACTTTTATATTAGAATAATATACGTAATAAAAAATAAACGAAAGGATGATGTAAATGAGAACAAAAATTTTGAATAAAATAGTTGCACTGGGAACGGTTTCTCTTATGACAACGGCTTGCGTGCCGGCTTCATCGGCAATGACAGAGGACATAAAGGCTGATTCGGTAATTGAATTAAGCGATAGCGAAATACTTGTTGACGGAGAGAAAGCATCGACAGACAGCAGTTCGGCAGTCTATACCGGTGCAGACATAATTTATTATGAGGACGGAACAGACGAAAGCTACGGTGCAGGAACGGAGGCCGAAAAGCATTTGGCAGAGGAGGCTGCCGCAAATACGGTGGTTACAATAACAGAGCCGGGCACATATGAAATAAAAGGAACGCTTTCAAACGGACAGCTTGCCATTGACCTTGGCGAAGATGCAGAGGACGATCCAAATGCGGTTGTAACGCTTGTGCTTGACGGTGTTGATATTAACTGCTCGGTTGCACCGGCTGTAATATTCTATAACGTATATGAATGCGGTTCTGACGATACGGAAACCGCAACAAGCGATGTTGATACATCAGCGGCAGGAGCAAATGTAATAATAGCGGACGGAACTGTAAACAACATAACAGGCTCGTATGTGGCAAAAATCTATAAGGATGGAACAACTGATAAAAAATATAAATTTGACGGGGCTTTCTATTCTAAAATGTCAATGAATATTGACGGAGAAACACTCGGAACAGGAAGACTTAACATAACAGCCGATAACGAAGGCCTTGACAGTGAGCTTCACCTTACTATTAACGGTGGAATTATACATATAAATTCTGCTGATGACGGTATCAATACAAATGAGGATGGAGTAAGCGTAACAACGATAAATGGCGGTTATCTTTATATCTTTGCCGGAAACGGAGCAGAAGGCGATGGAATTGACTCAAACGGTTGGATAGTTATAAATGGCGGTACAGTAATTTCTCTTGCAAATCCCAATTCAATGGACGGCGGAATTGATTCCGATATGGGAACATATATAAATGGCGGTACAGTTGTAGGCGCAGGCGGAATGTATGATGAAATTGAAAATGATTCTGAACAGCTCTTTATGTTTATGCAGTTTGCGGAAGATACCGATGATACGATAGTTGTGACAGATGAAAACGACAATCCTGTATTTGCATATGATTTCCCTTATGATTATACATATATAGTATTCAGTACACCGGAGCTTGCGGAAGGAACATACCATGTTTATATAGGCGGAAGCATTGAAGGAACAGATGAGGACGGACTTTACACAAGCATAACTTCATACACAGACGGAACACAGCTTAAGCATGGTGGAGAATTAAAGGGCGGAATGAACGGAGAACCTCCGGCAAGATCGGATAACAATGGAGGAATGGCTGAAATGCCAGAAAATGCACCAAATTCAGACGGAACACAGCCTACACCACCGGAAAAGCCGGAAAACACTAATAATTCAGAGGGTTCTTCAGACAGCTCCAAGACACCTCCCGAAAAACCGGACGGAAACGGAGAGCCTAAGGAAAAGCCGGAAGGCGGCTTCGGAGACCCTATGGGTATGAATAATTCAGCTGAAGAGGAAAGCTCAGACTTTGTTTTTACGAGAGAGACAAGAAACTTTACAAATGTAACATATGCAGAAAGTGCAACAGAAAGCACAGAAACAACGGCCGCATAATGGCATAACATAAATAAACGGACATCTTTTCTAAATGAATTGGTGTCCGTTTTGTGTTTAAAGCTTATAAATTGATTTCAGCATGGCAAGACCTGTTTTTGTCTTGAAATATTTCTCTGCCATATTAGCGATATTTTCTTTTGAATACTTACTTTCGTCGGCATTTACAAGATAATCGGCCTCAATAAGTATCTGGTAATCAATGCCGTCTATTGCGTTTAATGTATGGTGATGACCTACAAGATAGGCAACTCTTTCTATGAATTTGTCCGAATAGCCGGTGTCCTTAAGAAATTCCCTTGTTAGCTCAATGCCTTCAAGCTCCTGATATTTTCCGTTTGTGTTGCCGTATTTAAGACGGCAGAGCGGACAGGCTATGTCATGAACCAATGCGGCAACCTCGATAAGCTCAACGGTAGCTTTGTCAAGTCCTTCGGCTTTGGCTATTGCCTGTGCATAACCATGCACCTTCATAAAGTGTGCTATGTCGTGAAGATTTCCGTCTGAAAAGTCAATCATTTTTAAAAGTATATCTGTTGATGTCATTGATGTCAGCTCCTTGCATATTTTGAAAATTATTTTATTTCTCCACCAACAGCCTTTTTGGTAGCGGTGTAAATTTCTTCCTTGTTGTCGTAATCTATTCTTGATTTTTCAACGATTTGCTCTTGCTCACTGAGAAGTCTCTCGTTTTTGACAATTGCAGATTCAAGCTCCGCAAGCTGTTTTTTGTAGATTTCAGCCTGATACAAAGGAGTTGTTGAAGATGCAAGCTTGTTTCTGATTGAATCCGCATTAAGCTTGTCTGTTTTTATAACAGACGCAATTCTGTCACGCTCAGCCACAGCCTCTTGATATATAAATTTTGCGGTAACAAAATCATCGATTATTTTGTTCAGCTCGTCCATTGTTTTGTAGCGTTCTTTTCCGAAATAAACGCTTTTTGTTGCAGGAGAAGGAACATTTATGTTGTCGGCAAGCTTCTGCATTTTTACTGTATCGTCAGTATCGGATAATCTTCTGAATTTGAAATAATTATCATAGAACTGATATTTTGTGCTTGGATTAATAACCATTTCCGTAAAATTATCGTTTACTTGTATAGAAGAATTTACGGATTTTTTATTATCATTATCATAGCTTGTTCCTTTATATGAGCCTTTGCTTCCAGTTATGTCTTTCACTATATTGTGACCTGTTACATATTTTGTGTCAAGCTTTGTTGCGGGAGAAATGCCACTTATAACTGCGTTATAGCTGTCACCGCTTTTAACTACGGTTATCGTCATTCCGTAGTAACGGTTGTATGCACAGTTTACCCATTCGCCTTCGATTGATTTATATTTAATGTTATCTTCGGTTGAAATATCAATACGTCTTGTTGCCGAATTCCAATCAATCTCTGCACCCAGCAGCTCGGATATGCTTCTTAACGATACAAGAGTTCTGCCGGCGGAAATAATGGGATAGGGTGATTTTGCGGATTTTTTGCCGTTTATAACAATGTCGTTTTTGCCGACATAAAGCTTTATTGTGTCACTGTTGTTTATGACGGTAATGCTTTTTTCGCTGTCGTTCCATTTTACATCTGCACCGAGAGCCTCAAATATTCCTCTCATAGGTACGTATGTAGTTCCGTCATTTATTGACGGTTCGGTATCAAATACAATGGGAACATTATTGAGGTAAACCGAAATTTTCTGCTCTGCCGCAGAAACGGGAAAAACCATGGCTGCGGAAAGGATAACCGGAGCAACAACGGACATTGCCTTTTTAGTAAATTTAAGCATAACAACACCCCTTTTATTTTTACTTAATTATATCAGTATATGTAATGTAAAACAATCAAAACTTGTATATATGCTTATTATGAAAATGACATAATACAAGGTTTTGTTTTACAGTGATAAAGAGAGTATTTTGTGAATTGTGACAGTGTATGGTTTGGATTATTGTACAATTTTGAAAAAGTGTTAAAAAAATATATTGCAAAATGCGTTTTTTGTTCACTATTGCGGTAAAGTATTGATGTATAATAAAAAACAGTAAAAATAATGTAAAAAGTTTATTCCGATTGATAAAATATGGGTAGAATGACTGAAAAATTTATGATATACTTGTTTAGAAAGTTTTCTGTTAAAGGTTTTTTTAAAATTTGTATTTTGTACCCGCAAAGGGTATTTATAACTAATAGGAGGAAATTTTAATGAAAACATTAAATGCCATTGAGCTCGGTATCGGCGGCAACGGTGTTGTATACCGTAATCTTACTGCACCCCAGCTTGTTGAAATCGCATTGAAACATGGAGAAGGTGTGCTTTCGGACACAGGTGCTCTTGTTGTGAACACAGGTAAATATACAGGTCGTTCACCTGACGATAAATATATCGTTGATACACCTGCAGTACATGATGACATTGCATGGGGAAGTGTAAACCGTCCCATCGAAAAAGAAAAGTTTGACATTATAAAGAGTAAAATGCTCGCCTATCTTCAGAATCGTGAGCTTTATGTATTTGACGGTTTTGCCGGAGCAGACAGAAAGTACTCAAAGAAATTCAGAATTATAAATGAGCTTGCTTCACAGAACCTTTTCATTCAGAACCTCCTTGTTGAGCCTGAGGCAGAGGATTTAGAGGACTTTGTTCCCGATTATACAATCATCGCAGCTCCCGGATTCAAATGTATTCCTGAAGTTGACGGAACAAACAGCGAGGCTTGCATTGCAATAGACTATGAGGCAAAAACAGTGCTTATTGCCGGTTCACAGTACAGCGGAGAAATCAAAAAGAGCGTATTCTCTGTTATGAACTATGTTCTTCCTAAGAATGGCGTTCTTTCAATGCACTGCTCGGCAAACATTGGTAAGGATGGCGATACTGTTGTATTCTTCGGACTTTCCGGAACAGGAAAAACAACTCTTTCTGCAGATCCCGAAAGAAAGCTTATCGGTGATGACGAGCATGGCTGGTCTGATGACGGTGTATTCAATATCGAAGGTGGTTGTTATGCAAAATGTATAGACCTTACTGAAGAAAATGAACCTGAAATATTCAGAGCAATCAAGTTCGGAACACTTCTTGAAAATGTAATTATCGATCCCGAAACACGTACACCGGATTTCAGCGATAAATCACTTACTGAAAATACAAGAGCCGGTTATCCGGTATCATATATTCCCAATGCAGAAATGAGCGGAAAGGGTGCACAGCCTTCAACTGTTATTTTCCTTACAGCTGATGCTTTCGGTGTACTTCCGCCTATCTCAAGACTTGATAACGATATGGCCATGTTCCATTTTGTATCGGGCTACACAAGCAAGCTTGCCGGAACAGAAAGAGGTATTACAGAACCTCAGACAACGTTCTCAACATGCTTCGGAGCTCCTTTCCTTCCTCTTGATCCAAGCGTATATGCTGAAATGCTCGGAGAAAGAATTAAGAGAAACAATGCCAGAGTATTCCTTATAAATACAGGCTGGTCAGGCGGTTCATATGGCACAGGCAGCAGAATTAAGTTAAAATATACAAGAGCTATGGTTTCCGCGGCACTTAAAGGCGATCTTGATAAGGTTGAATATGTTCTTGATGATATATTTAATGTATTTATTCCCAAAACATGCCCTAATGTACCGGAAGAAATTCTTAATCCTAAGAACACATGGGAAGATAAAGAGGCTTATGATAAGACAGCAAAGGCTCTTTCGGCTAAGTTCAATGAGAACTTCAAAAAATATACACATATGCCTGAAAATGTAGTTAAGGCAGGTCCTAATTACTAAAAAACATTATCCTTCGGTTTCGGATTTCCATACCGAAGGATTTTTGCTGATTAAGAGAAAAAATAACTGCACAAGTGAAAAGTTGCACATTAAAAACATATTTAATGTAAAGAATAAATACGAGTTTTACAAAAATCGCAAATCGGTCGGAAGATGTCGTATTTTCGTTGACAAAGAGGTTGTTTTTTTGTTAAAATTGTTAATCAAATTAACGGCAAGGCTGTGATGTGATATTTGTATTAATATGTGCAAAAATGCTCTGCCAAATCAAAAAATATATAAAGAAGGGGACTAACGGCTATGAATAAGATTGTAAAAGAAGGCTTAACATTTGACGATGTGCTTCTCATTCCTGCTAAGAGCAATGTTCTTCCCAAAGACGTTGATCTTACAACAAGACTTACAAATAAAATCACTCTTAACGCACCTATTATGAGTGCCGGAATGGATACCGTAACAGATTCAAAAATGGCAATTGCCATGGCAAGACAGGGCGGTATCGGAATTATCCATAAAAATATGTCTATTGCAAGACAGGCAGAAGAGGTAGATAAGGTTAAGCGTTCCGAAAACGGCGTAATTACAGATCCTTTTTATCTTTCGGAGGATCATTATTTATATGATGCAGTTGCCCTTATGGAAAAATACCGTATATCGGGCGTCCCTATCACAGAGCATGGTAAGCTTAAAGGTATTCTTACAAACCGTGATATGCGTTTTGAAACAAACTATAATAAGAGAATTACCGACGTAATGACTAAGGATAACCTTATAACAGCACCCGTAGGAACAACACTTCTCGATGCTAAGGAAATCCTTACAAAGCATAAAATTGAAAAACTTCCAATCGTTGATAAGGACGGTTATCTTAAAGGTCTTATCACAATCAAGGATATTGAAAAGGCTATCAAATATCCTAATTCTGCAAAGGACGCACAGGGCAGACTTCTTGCCGGTGCGGCAGTAGGAGCAACAGCAGATGTTCTTAACAGAATGGCGGCTCTTATCGAGGCTAATGTAGATGTTATCGTTATCGATACCGCTCATGGCCATTCAGCAGGTGTTATCGAAACTATTAAGAAGATTAAGACAGTTTATCCCGATGTTCAGCTTATTGCCGGAAACGTAGCAACAGGCGAAGCAACAAGAGCGCTTATCGAAGCCGGTGCAGACTGCGTTAAGGTTGGTATCGGACCCGGTTCTATTTGTACAACACGAGTTGTTGCAGGTATCGGTGTTCCTCAGCTTACAGCAGTGCTTGACTGTGCAGAGGTTGCCAAAGAATACAATATTCCTATCATCGCCGACGGCGGTATCAAATATTCAGGAGATATTGTTAAAGCTATTGCTGCCGGAGCAAATGTATGTATGCTCGGAAGTTACTTCGCAGGTTGTGAGGAAAGTCCGGGAGAAACAGAACTTTACCAGGGAAGAAAATATAAAGTATACAGAGGAATGGGTTCACTTGCCGCTATGGAATGCGGAAGCAAGGACAGATATTTCCAAGAAGACGCTAAAAAACTTGTTCCCGAAGGCGTTGAAGGACGTATTGCATATAAAGGCAGCGTAGAGGATTCAGTATACCAGCTTATGGGCGGTCTTCGTTCAGGTATGGGTTACTGCGGAGCAAGAACTATTGACGAATTAAGAGAGAATGGCAGATTTATCAAGATGACAAGTGCAGGTCTCAGAGAAAGCCATCCTCATGACATCCAGATTACAAAAGAGGCACCTAATTACAGTGTAGAGTATTAATTTGGAGGATATATAATGAAAAATCAGTTTGTACTTATACTTGACTTCGGCGGACAGTATAATCAGCTTATTGCAAGAAGAGTCCGTGAATGTAATGTATATTGTGAGGTAAAGCCTTACACAATGTCTATTGAAGAGATTAAGGAAAAAAATCCTGTCGGAATTATTTTCACAGGCGGTCCTAACAGCGTTTATGATGAAAAATCTCCTCATATTTCAAAAGAAGTGTTTGAACTTGGTGTTCCTGTGCTCGGTATCTGCTATGGTTGTCAGATTATGGCATATACACTCGGCGGTACTGTTACATCGGCAAACTCAAAGAGCGAATACGGTAAAACAGAGGTTACACTTGATACGGCAAGCAAGTTTTTCAAGGGCGTAAATAAAGAAGAAATCTGCTGGATGAGCCATACCGATTATGTATCACAGGTTCCCGAAGGCTTTAAAGTAACAGCTACATCTTCAACATGCCCGACAGCGGCAATGGAATGCCCTGAGAAAAACTTCTATGCTGTTCAGTTCCATCCCGAAGTAAACCATACACCTAACGGAAGGACTATGCTTAAAAACTTCCTTTATGACGTATGCGGCTGTACAGGCGATTGGGTAATGAAAAACTACATTGAAGAGCAGATTAAGGCAATCAGAGAAAAGGTTGGCGACGGTAAGGCACTTTGTGCACTTTCAGGCGGAGTTGACTCAAGCGTTGTTGCCGCTCTTGTAAGTAAGGCAATCGGCAAACAGCTTACTTGTGTATTTGTTGACCACGGTCTTATGCGTAAGAATGAAGGCGATGAGGTTGAACATGTATTTGACGGCTTCTTTGATTCAAACTTTGTCAGAGTAAATGCAAAGGACAGATTCCTTGATAAGCTTAAAGGCGTTAAGGATCCCGAAAAGAAGAGAAAAATCATCGGTGAGGAATTCATCCGTGTGTTTGAAGATGAGGCTAAGAAAATCGGTAAGGTTGATTTCCTTGTACAGGGAACAATTTATCCGGACGTAATCGAAAGCGGTCTTGGTGACAGTGCTGTTATAAAGTCACATCATAATGTCGGCGGTCTTCCTTCAGTTGTAGATTTCAAAGAGCTTATTGAGCCTTTAAGACTTCTTTTCAAAGACGAGGTTCGTCAGATGGGTACAGAGCTTGGACTTCCCGATTATATCGTTTGGAGACAGCCTTTCCCCGGTCCGGGACTTGGTATCCGTGTTATCGGCGAGGTAACAGAGGATAAGCTTGAAATTCTTCGTGATGCAGATGCTATTTTCAGAGAAGAAATCAAGAACGCGGGACTTGACAGAAGCATTAACCAGTATTTTGCAGTAATCACAGATCTTCGCTCGGTAGGCGTTATGGGTGATGGCAGAACATATGACTATACAATAGCACTCAGAGGCGTTACAACGACTGACTTTATGACAGCCGATTGGGCAAGAATACCTTATGATGTGCTTGATAGAGTAAGCGTAAGAATTGTTAATGAAGTTAAGCATGTAAATAGAGTATGCTATGATATAACAAGTAAACCGCCCGCAACTATTGAGTGGGAATAATATACTTTAGAGGACAAATATTATTATCCCGAAACGGATAAAAATATTTGGCAATCAATAAAAAATGAAACCTTGAGATATGAGCAAAAACAGCCTGTATTTCAAGGTTTTTTATTTTGATATGGCGAAAAGCCGGACTATCAGGATAAATGAACCGGCAGAAGATTGCTTTCTTCCAAAGCAAACGGTAAATGCTGTAATAACATCGTTTCCGAAGAATGACTGGGCAGGCATATACAGGTGAGTGAGAGAAAGATTTTAGATAAGAGATAATTTATCAGTAAAATAATATGATTGGGAGCAAGTCAGAAAATGGCTTGCTCTTTACTTTACAATAATATCGGTTAATTTATAATTAGTGAAACCAAAGAAAATCTTTGCTATTTTAATATCTAATAACAATTACTTTTGAAAGATTAGTGTAAATTTTTTATATTTATAATAGTCAATTTATTGACTTTTTGCCGGAAGAATATGCAGAGGAGTTTGACATGACAAAAAAACTAAAAAAATGCTTACTTGTATTGCAAATTTCGAGATGAGCAATTTGCATTGTATGATGAATACGCCAAACGTCACGGTATGCTGATGAAAACGCTGCTTGTGTTTAATGTCCTATATTGTGATGATTTCTATAACAAAGGCGGCATGACGTAGGCTGAAATATGTCAACGCACATTTCAATCCAAGCAAACCGTCAATCTGATTATACGAAATCTTTTAAGTGAGTCTTATGTGACAGTCGAGACACGAAAAGACAATAAACGTGAGAAATTAGTGAAAATAACGGAAGAAGGAAAAATCTACTGTGAAAAAATCGTCCGCCATATTACCTGGGCAGAAGATAAAGCTATGTCCATGTTTTCTCCGGAATAACAACGACAGCTAATTGATCTTTCACGGACATATACAAAAAATCTGACAGAACTTATCAATCAGGAAATGGAGGAATGAACATGGAATTGTACGAAGCGGTTTATAAGAAAACCGCCGTTAATCTGAATCGGAATATATTGCTATTATCACAGTTGAGGAACAAGTGTTATTAATACAGATAACAAATTAATAACATTGGCTCATGTAGGCAAGATAATACGGATAAATCAAAGATTCAAAAGAAAAGTAAACACGATAAAAAATAATCTCTAAACAAAATTGATTAGGGTTAATCGTATTATAATTTGTAGAGCACTCAAAAGTAAGAGTACACTAATGGTATTCGATTGATATGCGAATTAAAATATAAATATAAAAACAGAGAATTATGGTATAGATAATATTATATGTACATTCGTAAAGAATGAAAAGATGACAAAGAAATTCATAAAAAGTAAACTTAAAGAGGACTGCTGAAGGATCAAATATAGCTAAAAGAATACATAAACCTGTTCCGGATAGCAAGAGATAAATAAGACAAAAGTAAAGATAACTTAAAGTGGTAGTCTGTAACAGTTATACGATGGCAATTTTTAAAGTCAATTTAAGGTAGCAACAAGTACTGATTATTCTCAAGTCTGAGTAAACTATTAGTTCATTATGAGCTGTGATTTTGCAACTTATTTGTAAGCCTTAGAAATAAATTTTGACTTTTATCTAAAATAAGCCTATAATAACAGTATGTATATTTAATACATAATGAATTTTTTTTGAAAGGATAAATTGTTATGGCAGCTGTAAAACGTCCTATAATGACTATGAAACACCAGATATATAAAATAATAAAGGATGAAATATGTAACGGACACTATCCGCCGGGATACTGGCTTCAGGAGAAGGAGCTTGCGGCAAAGATGGACGTCAGCAGAAGTCCCGTAAGAGAGGCGCTTAAGCAGCTTGTCGATGAAGGTCTTGCCATTGATTATCCCAATAAGGGCGTGTTCGTAAAGGAATTTACGTCAAAGGATATTGAGGAAATTTATGATGTGCGTATTATGCTGGAAAGCTATGCAATAAAAAACTCCGTTAAGCTTATTACAAGCAATGATATTAAGGTGCTCAGAGAGCTTATCGATAACCTCAGCGAATGCTATGATAAGAATGACCTTAACCAGTATATCGAATACGATACAGAGCTTCATCAGTATATAATAAAAATGAGCGGCAACAGCCTTGTTATGGATATATACAAAAGAATATATTCCCAGACACAGCAGTTCAGAATATATTCGCTCACAACGCAGAAGAGATTCGATAATTCGATAATCGAGCATAAAACAATGGTCGAAAATATATTTGCCGGTAAATGGGAAGAGGCAGACGAAATAAACAGACGCCACCTTGCACTCGCAAGAGAGGAAATAATCGACCATATTGAGGCAACGAGAAAAGCCGAAAGTACGGAAAATAAGTGATAAATGGCTTTGATGCCGTAACCGTAGCAAAGTAAGAATCGGCAACTGTCCGGAATTTTCGGATAGTTCAAACTGAAGGTTCCTGTTAGGTCAGCCGAGAAGTCGCACACGATATATATTAGAAATGGAATAGGCATATCCGAATGGGTATGCCTATTTTTCGTTCAAATCTTTTATTAAAGCCATGATATGTTCTACATATTGCGGTTTTAATTTTCGGATTTCGTTAATTAAGGGCTTTGATTTAATCGGTGAATTATAGTCTTCATCAAAAAAATCTTTTAAAGTAATTTCAAAATATTCACAAATGTATATAAGTCCTTGTATTGAAGGCATAGCTTTTCCATTTTCAATTTTATTGATATAGCTTTCGCTTTGCCCGAGTGATAAGCTCATATCACGGGCAGAAACATTTTTTTCGTTTCTTAAATAGTAAATTCGTTTTGCTATAAATTCATTGTAATTAATGAAAACCACCTCCTATATATAATATAAATCACTATTAAAGATTAAATACGGAATTAAAAGTTCTATTTTTATTGAAATATAGAATTAAAAGATATATAATTAAAAATGTAGAGATTTTAAATATATATAAGGGGGATAAATTTATGAAGAAAGGTTTATTATCATTAGTTTTATTGTCTGCTTGTATTTTTACTCTTTCCGGCTGTATTGATGAAGGCAATAAAATAACAAAACTTGAAATTACTAACAAACCGACGGAAGTACTTGAAGGACAGGATTTTCAACTTGAAACAAAATATACACCGAGTGATTTAAAAAATGTATCGCTTAATTGGGAAAGTGATGATGATAGTATAGCCACTGTAAAAGATGGTGTTGTGAAAGGCGTTGGTGAAGGAACTGTAACAATAACTGTATCGACAAAAAAGAAAAATGCAGAGGATAGTGCAGTAATTAATGTCAGAGAAGAGATATTTGCGGAAGATATAAAATTAGATACAAACGAGATTGTGCTTGACAACAATGAAACATATGAATTACAGGCAACAATAGAGCCGGAAGATACTGATAATAAAGATATAGTCTGGACATCATCAGATGAAAATATTGTAACGGTTTCAAATGGAAAGATTAAATGTAAGGAGTATGGAACAGCGGTAATTACGGCTGAGACAGCTAATGGAAAGAAAGCAGAATGTAATGTGGTTGTTGAAAAATATACAAAGGAAAAACTTGAAGAGGAACTTTCAGAACAGCCTGTTCATATATTAGAAACAAATTATGTAGTTCAAACAGAAAGTTCAACTTGGAAATTAGGATATCCGGATTATTTAAATGCAATAATAGAAAATAATTCAGATGAAGATATAAAAAGTGCTGTTGTTGCATTTGTTGCATGGGATTCCAATAATCTACCTGTAAAAATAGAAAAGAATTTTGATTTTATTGGTGGAAGTTATATAAAAGAAGTTTCTTATAATGATATAAATTTAGTTTCTGGTGCAAAGTTTGGTGAGGGATATGGTTATGAAGTAAGTGAAAATTCAAATATTGATAAATTTAAAGCTATAATAGTATCATATAAAACTTTTGACGGAGAAACATGGACAAATCCATTATATAAAAAATTTAAAGATTTCTATGAAGATAAAAGACTTGAAGAATAAAATATGAAATTTGATGCTTACCTAAATAAACAGCTTAAAGACCCGGAATTTAAAGTAGAATGGGGCAAAGTTCAATCTGAAATGGAAAAATAAAAGAAAGTCTTAAGCCGGAAACGAAAACAAATTTAAAAAACTAAACCCCAAAATGGAATGCCATACCCGGCATTCCATTTTTAAATTCAGTATATATTTCAGGCATTTTCGACTGCAAGCTGTCTGCTGAAAAGCTTTCTGAATATAAACCTTACAACCGGTCCGGCAACAAATAACTGCCAGCACAAAGCCATGGGGAAATTACGTATTGTAATAGTAAGCCAGTTTGCAACTACATTTTCCATTCCGTCAAAGCTGAAAAGAACGCTTGCAAAAAAGCTCATTATAGGGCACATGAATACGACCGTAAGAGCCGAAATCATTATTGTAATAAATATAGGCTGTGTTTTAACGGGATCGAGTGTTGAAAATGTGATTTTTGCAACTGCATTTCCAACAATGAAGTATTCGAAAATAAATCCTATTGTACACATGACAGGCAGTTCACTGAGAGCAAATATGAATATCTCATTTTTCATACCGCCCATGTCAATCGCTATATTGTAGCATACCATGGCATAAACCATACATATCAGCATGATAACAGTGAAAATAAAGTTTTGAAATTTAGTTTTTGGCATTTTGAAAATCCTCCTCGTAAAATTAAATAAAAAAAACAACACCAAATATAAGTGTTGTTCGTTATCATTCGTTATAGATACAGAGAATGTGCGTTTCCAATAATACCAGATATTTATTGCTTTTTGATTATTTTAGCACATTCTCTGTTTTAATGTAATAGTTTTTTAAATTTTTTACTTAATAAATTTAGCCGCAAGCTTTTCGAAAGCCGGGAAAGAATTGATTATTGTGTCATGTGATACGCAATAGCTCAATCTCATATGACCTTTACAGCCGAAACCGCTGCCGGGAACAAGAAGAAGATTAAATTCCTTAGCGGCGTTGCAGAAGGCAACATCGTCCTCGATAGGTGTTTCCGGAAACATATAGAACGCTCCGACGGGCTTAACGCACTTGAAGCCAAGCTCTGTAAGCTTGTTGTAAAGATCGATTCTGTTGCGGTTGTAAATCTCAATGTCTACCTTGCAGTCAAGGCAGTAGGGCACAACTCTCTGGAAAAGCGAGTTTGCGTTTACAAAGCCACATACTCGGTTAGCAACGTTTAATGCGTACATCATCTTTTCGAAATCTGCCATTTCCGAGTTGGCAACAAGATAGCCGATACGTTCGCCGGGAAGAGAAAGCGATTTTGAGAATGAATATGCAACGAATGTGTTTTTATAGTATTTTGAAACATAGGGAACTTCAACGTTTTCGTAAACAAGCTCTCTGTAAGGCTCGTCGGAGATAAGATAAATATCTGTGCCGAATTCAGCCTGTTTTTTCTCCATTACTGCGGCAATTTTCTTTATTGTTTCCTCGGAATATACAACGCCGGAAGGATTGTTTGGTGTGTTTATAAGAACACCTCTTGTTCTTGGAGTAATAAGCTTTTCGAATTCATCGAAATTAACCTCGAAGGTCTCAAGATTTGCAGGAACAACCGTAAGTGTTGCGTTGTAGTTTGCCGCATAGTTTCTGTATTCTGTAAAGAAGGGTGCAAATGTAATGATTTCATCACCGGGATTAAGTATACATTTGAAAATAATGTTGAGAGCCGCAGCCGCACCGTTTGTCATAACGATGTTCTCAAAAGAGAAGGCTGTGCCGAATTTTTTGTTTAAATGCTCCGCAACCGCTTGTCTTACGTCCTCAAAACCGGAGTTGTTGGGATAACCGTGAATAAGGTTGGGCTCCTCTGTTTCGAGAATATGGTAAATAGCCTTTTTAACCTCAAGCGGAGGCTCAACGGACGGGTTTCCGAGAGAATAGTCGTATACGTTTTCCGCACCGTATATAGCGGCAAGTTTTTTTCCTTCTTCAAACATGGCACGGATAGCAGAGCTGCCGTTTACCAGTTTAAGCATCTGATCTGAAATCATTTAAAACACTCCTTTTGTAAAATTGTTCTGTCATTAGTAAAATTTTAATACAATCCATATAAAAATGCAAGAATTATTTTAATGCTTTAAATGATTAAACTTATATGCGGTTTGCCATAAGTTCGCTTTGTATGCTATAATCAAGTTTAAACGGAGGACATATATAATGCAGGGAAAGGGAAAGCTGAATTTAAACCAGAGAACAGCCGTAAGACATAAGGACGGGCCTATGCTTGTGCTTGCCGGGCCGGGAAGCGGAAAAACGACTGTCATAATAAACAGAATATACGCATTGCTTAGGCTTTACGGTGTGCCGCCGGAAAAAATACTGACCATAACATTTACAAAAGCAGCGGCTGTGGAGATGGAAACACGTTTCAAAAAAATATGTCCCAATATTCGTGGTGTGCATTTTTCCACATTCCATGCACTGTTTTTCCGTATGCTAAGGGAAAAAAGAGGCATAACGCTTGAATCCGTAATTGACGAAGGCAGAAAAAAGGCTTTCATACGCAGAACGGTTGAGGAATACTGTGCCGATTGCGAGGATATAGAGGAAATGGGCGATGTGTTTCTTATGAATCTGTCGCTTTTGAAAAATAATCTTGATAACCTCAAGAGCTTTAAGCCGAGAGATATGAAATTGCAGGAATTTCTTGCGGTTTATAAGGTATACGAGGCACATAAAAGACGTAATGAGCTAATCGACTTTGACGATATGACCGCAATGGCATATGAGCTGCTGACCGAGGACAGCGAATATCTTTCGGCACAGCAGAAAAAATATGATTACATACTGATAGATGAATTTCAGGATATAAATAAGGCGCAGTATGAATGTATAAGGCTTATGGCAGAGCCGAAAAACAATATATTTGCCGTCGGTGATGATGATCAGAGCATATATGGCTTCAGAGGAGCGTCACCGCAGTTTATGCTGGATTTTGAAAAATACTATAAGGATAAGGGCGGAAAGACCATACTTCTGGACACCAATTACCGCTCTGCCGAAAATATTATCCGTCTTGGCGGACGGCTTATTTCAAATAATAAAAATCGGTTTGAGAAGGACATAAAGGGAACAGGCAGAGGAAAAGGCTCGGTTAAATTTATGCTGAACTGCTCCCCGTCCGATGAGGCAGACGGAATAGCCGAAATGATAGAAAAGCTCCATAATGAGGAAGGTGTACCTTATGGAGATATGGCAGTTATATACAGAAATAATCTTTCGTCAAATGCCTTTGCACACAGGCTTATATTGAGAAACATACCTTATTATCTGCGTGACAATACCTACAATGTATATGACCACTGGATAGCGAAGGATATACGTGCCTATGTGGACTTTGTTAACAATACCGATGACAATGACGCATTTTTCCGCATAGTGAATAAGCCGGGAAGAATGGTAAGCAAGCGTCTGCTTATGAAAGCGGATACCTTAAGCGGCTCGGTGTTTTATAATGTAATAAATGCGGACGAGCTGACCGGACTTGCCGAAAAAAATATGCGGATACTTTATGAAACGGTTAAGCTTGCAAGAAAAAAGCAGGGCTTTGAACGTATAAAGTATATTTATGATGAATGTGATTATGAAATGTATCTTGAGGATTATGCAGCATTCAAAAAATGCTCTGTGGCTTTTTTAAGGCAGATAGCGGCAGAGGTGCTTTCGGTCGGCAGAGAGGTATCGGACACAAGGCTTTTCGGCAGAAAGTTGGACGAATATAAACGGAATATAACAGGAAAAGCTGTTAAAGAAAGAAATGCCGATGCGGTAACGCTAACGACAATGCACTCGGCAAAGGGACTGGAGTTCGGAACGGTGTTTGTGCCGTCGCTTGTGGATATGATTGTTCCCAACGGCTCGGCAAAGCTGCGAGGCGAAACAGAGGAGGAGAGAAGGCTTTTCTATGTTGCATCGACAAGAGCAAGGGATAGACTGATTTTTTCGTCCTATACAGGACAGGAAAACGGAGAATATGTAAGATTATCGCCGTTCCTTGAGGAAATAGGAATAAGAACTTTGGAGGAAAAAGACAATGATAGAGATAAAAGAAGCAAATAAAAAACAGATTTCAAGAATACGAAGATTGTACAAAACGGCATTTCCGGTTGCGGAAAGAAAGCAATGGGTAAAAATAGAAAAACAGCTTGGCGGCTGTACGGAAGTGCTTTCCATAATGGAGGACGGAAAGTTCAGAGGACTTATTATAAATATGCTTAATGACGATATAGTCCTTCTGGATTATTTTGCGGTTGACGAAAAATACAGAGGAAACGGCATAGGCACAGAGGTGCTTAAGGCATTCAGAGAAAGATATAAGGGCAAAAGAATGGAGCTTGAGATTGAGGTTCCGGAGGAAAACGCACCAAATAATGCACAGCGGCTTTCAAGAAAAGGCTTTTATCTTAGAAACGGACTTAAGGAAACCGGACTGGCACACATCAACCCCGATGGAGTAAAGCTGGCACTGCTCGCCTTTGATGAGCCGATAACGCATGATGAATATATGGATACAATGCGGAAATCCTACGGAAAGAAAATGGCGGCTAAATTTATTGAAATAAAGTAAAGGTATACCTTTCTGCCAATCGGCAATTTTACAAAATCATTTTACGGCTTTACAAGTCGCAAGGCTGTCTTTGCGAGAGAGGAAGCTCTTAGAATTGCGAAGTCCGACTTTCCTCTCTCGCGCTCTCTCCTTTCCGGACACGCTAAAGTTACTGAAAATTGCTAACCTTCGCAGGAATGCTGCTCGGTTTTAACGCAATTTTGAAAATATCGGCTGTTTAAGTTGATACAGAATTTAAAAACAATATTATCCCGAAAATCATTTGCTAAAATGATTTTTATAAAGTTTAGGTCGAACCTTTTTAAAGGTTCGTGGGTTTAAGGGCAAAGCCCTTAGGTCTTTGCAATAATGTATAGTTAAAGAACTGCATTTTGGTATTACTTATATCATATTGCAGTTCTTTTATTATGGTCTGTTGTTTAAAATTTACACGGATTTATAAGCAGTGAACAAATAATATGTGGAACTTTAATTATTTAAGTGAATGATAAGCGACATATAAGGATTAAATTCTTAATAATCAGTACAAAATTGTAAGAATTAATTAATGGCTTTACAAATGTAATGAAAGTATAATATTTACATATAAAGGTATCATCATTGTTTTATGAAGAAATTATAAAAAGATTTGCGGGAGGTGCAGTAATGAAAACTGAGAAAAAGAAGGGAAGACCGGCGGCAAAGCTGATAGCCATAATATTAGTTGCGGCAATGGTATTGAGCATAATTGTTCCGCTGGCAGGAAGCGTTGCTTTCGGTGCAGCATATATGACGACATCTGCCGAGGTTGCTGTTGACGGCACAGCAGAAGCCGGACAGGGAGTAGAAACAACACCGGTTGAGGACGAAGACAAGGCTTTAAGCTCGGAAATGCTTGAGGCAGACATTAAAATCGGCTATGACAATGTATATATGATTAACAGACAGACGCCGGTTAAAGTAATGATATACAATAAGTCACAGAACGAATTCAAGGGCAAGGCTGTTGTTAAGGCATATTCAATGCTTTCCGGCCAGTACAACAGTGCGAGATACGTTGAATATGAACAGGAAATTGATATAAACGCAGGCGGTGCAGGTGAATATAAATTTACGGTATTTCCCGCAGCACAGGCTACATATATGAATGTAAAAATATTTGACGAAAACGGAACAGAGGTGCTTTCGGAAAATCCTACTGTAATACCTATACTTCCCGAACAGGTTATGACGGGTGTGCTTACCGATACAAAGTCAAAAAATCTTGATTATCTTTCAAACCTCAAAGTAGGTGAGGATATTTACACAAACTCAGGCAGAGGATATTCGACAAACTATGTAAGCTTTCTGAATGCCGACAATATGCCCGAAAGCTCTGAGTTGCTCAAAAACTTCAGTGCAATCATCGTTGATGATTTCCATATGGAGTCCTTGAATGAAAAACAGCTTGAGGCACTTCTCGGCTGGGTTGAAAACGGCGGTATGCTCGCAATCGGCACAGGCCTTAATGCCGATAAAACTCTTAAGAATATCGGCGACAAGCTCGGAATAACATTAAACGGCTATTCAACGGCAAATATATTCGGCGGAACTGCAGACGTTGCAGACATAACCGTTGCTGACGGAGAAGAAAGCGGAATTGAGAACGGAACCGTAACCGCATACATAAAAAATGAAGGTGCAGGATTAGTTGTTGTGCATACATTCGATCTCGGTTCGGCACCGTTTGCAAACAGCGGAGCAAACAGTTATCTTACTTCATATTACAGAGATATTTACCCACAGAAATTCAGGGCAGACAGAAATTATATTTACTCTCCCAATAATGTAAATTCAATAAACAGACTTCCTTCGATAGAAAAGAGCAGCTTTACGGTTCTTATCGTTATACTTCTTGTTTATGCGGCAGTTATAGGCCCTGTATGCTATCTTGTTCTTAAAAAAGCGGATAAGAGAGAAAAGGGCTGGATAGTTATTCCGGCGGCATCGGTTGCTTTTGCTGTTATCATATTCGTTATGAGTTCTGTTAGCTATCAAAAGGACGCACTAATAAGCATAATGAGCTATACCAACCTGGACGCATTGAACCATGAAACAAATATTTCGGTCGGAATAAGAACACCCGATAAGGGCGATGTAAAAATAGGAGTCGGAAGCAACGTAAATATTACATCGGACGACAATTATTATTATTACAATTATAATTCATCTTCGAATAACAGCGATTATTGCGAATATACGGTATCGACAAATGATACTGAAACGGCGGTAACATATTACGATTGTTCATCTTGGCAGTCAAATATATTCTATTCAACGGTGAAAAACACAATGTCTGCTGATGACATAAAAGGCGATTTTACAATAGAGGGAACAAATATTGTCGGAACGGTAACAAACAATTCCGCAAACGATATAGTTGACCTTGTTGTCAGCTTTGGCGGTCAGTATGCAAGAGCAGGCTTTGTTGCGGCAGGCGACAGCGTTGACGTAAGCATACCGCTTTCCACCGAAGAAATACAGAAATGGACAGACAACAGATACCAGATGATAAGTCAGATTTTCTACGGTCTTAACGAAAACCAGCAGCAGGCTTCAATGGTATTCAGAAACGGTGTTTCGGCAGATGAGGCTTATAAGCTTGAACAGCGTTTCGAGCTTTTGAACTACACAGGCGACATCTGGAACGACAATAACCTTGAATTTGAAGTAAACTTATATGCTTATACCGAAAACAGCCTTCTCGACGGAGCAAGAACAATAAACGGCAAAGAGGTAAACGAAAACTGGGAAAATCTTTATAAAAAATCTGTTCCGGTCGATATTTCAAAGTCAACAAACTATGACATTCCCGAAGGCTATCTTGTTCCTACGGAAATATATCTCGGAAACATAAACGATACAGCAAGCATGGATATTTATAACTTCGAGATATACACAATGACAAGTGATACAATCGAATGTATATATGATTTAGGCCAGTGCAACAGCATTAGGGAAATCGGCATAACATGGGATAATTACGACGGCTTCAGAAACGAACCGTTAATCTATAATAATGTAACGGGAAGATATGAAAGCCTTAAGACAGCCGACATTAAGAATAACGTAGGTGCTTATGTTTCAGAGGACGGCAAGTTAAGACTTTATTCGGACGTATACAGCGATACTTATATAACATTTCCGAAACTCAGCCTGAAGGGAGGTAACAAATAATGCCGGAAATACTTGAACTTAAAAAAAGCTTTGGTAAGTTTACAGCACTTAATTCATTGTCAATGAATATTACCGATAATTCAATATTCGGCTTTGTCGGCCCCAATGGTGCGGGAAAAACAACCACAATGAAAATAATGGCAGGACTTCTTAAGGCAGACTCAGGAAATATATACATAAACGGTGAGGATGTTTTGAAAAATCCACAGAAGATAAGGGAAAAGATAGGCTATATGCCGGACTTCTTCGGTGTATATGATGACCTTAAGGTAATGGAATATATGGATTTCTATGCCGGAACATACTATATTCCTTATGCTGACAGACCTTCGCTCATAGATTCGCTTTTGGAGATTGTTGACCTTTCGGATAAGAAGGATGCCTATGTTGATTCGCTCTCAAGAGGTATGAAGCAAAGACTCTGCCTTGCAAGAAGCCTTATACATGATCCTAACCTTATCATACTTGACGAGCCTGCATCGGGACTTGACCCGAGAGCAAGAGTGGAGATGAAAGAGGTTCTCAAACAGCTCAAGGAAATGGGCAAGACAATAATCGTCAGCTCGCATATTCTTCCGGAGCTTGCGGAAATGTGCTCGGAAATAGGCATTATCGACCATGGCCAGCTCGTTACACAGGGAACTGTAAACGAGATTATGAACAAGATACATAAAAACAGAATCGTAAGGGTAAAGACAAGCTCCGCAAAGGATACGCTCATAAGACTTCTTAAGGAGCAGACAAAGGTTGGAGAGATTACCGAAAATGCCGATAATATCGAGTTCGTTTTCAACGGAAACGATAATGACCTTACTTCGATTCTCAGAAACATAATAATGAACGGCATTCCTGTGTTCTCCTTCGGTGAGGCGGAAGGAAACCTTGAAGAAATATTCATGACTGTGACCGGAGGTGATGAGAAATGATAAATCCCGTACTCAGAAGAGAGGCAAAGACCTCGTTAAGAAATTGGAAAATATTTTATGCTGTTGCCGCATATGTGCTTATAATAACGGCAATTGCCGGAATTTCTATATGGCAGTTAATGTATAACTCATATAATCCGAGCTTTGATCCGAGCGAAATGCTTACGGTTTATATAATTCTTACGGTTGTACAGCTCGGACTGGTGCTTCTGGTTACTCCGTCATTTACAGCCAGCAGCATAAGCGGCGAAAGAGAAAGACAGACACTTGATCTTCTTCTTGTAACAAAGATGAAGCCGATGTCGATTATCGTGGGAAAATTCCTTTCCGGTCTTTCGGTTATAGCACTTATGGTGTTTGCGACAATGCCTATATTTGCATTGATTATGTATTTCGGCGGAACAAATATGCTTTATATAATCGCAGTTACGGTGTATATGCTTCTTGTCTGCTGTGCCTTCGGTGCAATAGCCATATTTTTCTCGACAGTGTTCAGAAAAACGGTTATATCAATGGTATTCACATATATAATAATGGGAGTGCTTGTTGGCGTAACACTTATCGTATATGCCATTGCCTGCCAAGCTTATGGCTCATATTATCAGATGGCACTTCCTGCATCGGTCAGAATACTTATGCTTGCAATCAATCCGGCAATAGGTCTTATCAGTATCGTTTGCAGCCAGACCGGCAACAGCTTTATGAACGATATACTTGATTACAGCAATTACTGGGGATCAGCTTATAATCCGATAACAACCTCTGTACCTATGTGGATAATAAACGCAGTTGCACTTGTTATAATAACGGTAGTGTTTATATTACTTGCGGCTTCAAGAATAAAGAGAACATCTAAAAAAGGGTGATGATTCGTGAAGGAGCTTAAAAGAATTTTAAAACCGCTTAAAAACCGAATGGTTCTTCATAATGTAATATTAAGGCTTATGCAGTCCATGGCAGTCGGCATTGCGGCGGTGTTCGTTGTGCTGGTTGCGTCTAAGCTGACCTATATTCCGGACAAAGTACTGATATGTGCGGCTGTGCTTGCGACGGCCGTAATCGTCGGAATAATACTTGCGTTCACGAAGTATAAAATTACCGATTATAATGCGGCAGAAACAGGCGACAGACTGGGCTGTAATGAAAGACTGATAACAGCCTACGGAATATTGGAGAAAAACGGCGAAAAAACGCCCATGGAGAAGCTTGCGGTTGAAGATGCGGTAAAAACAGCAAAGCAGACAGACCTTGTTAAAAAATACAAAATGACATTCCCTAAAAGACTGGCGATAGTGCTTGTTGTCGCGCTGGGAGCGTCATGCCTTACCGGCTTTGCACCGGATAAGGGTGTTTATAAGCTGTCAGCTATCACAAAAAATGCACTTGAGGAAACCGACAAAATAAAGGAAACGATTAATAAGGACGAAAGGCTTTCGGAAGGCTTTAAAAAGGAATATAACGAGATAATAAAAAATCTCAATAAGGATTTGAAAAGAGCAAAGGATTCCAAGGAAGCCAAAAAGCTTATCAATGAGGCTCAGAGAGAGCTTAAAAAATTAGAGAAAAAAGCACTTGATGACAAAAACAGCATTAAAAACGCACTTTCGGACTATTCCGCCGGACAGGATATTTCTGCGGCAATGGATACCGGCAACAGCGAGGCTTTGGCAAAGGCAATGGAAAAGCTTGCGGCAGAGCTGGACAAGCTGACGGATGAGGAGCTTAAACAGCTTGCGGAGCAGTTGGGTGAGCTTGCCGACAATCTCAGCGACGAAGAGCTTGCAGAGCTTCTTGAGGAGGCGGCAAAAGCGGCAGAGGAAGGCGATACCGAAAAGCTTGCAAAGGCGGTTTCTTCTGCGGCATCGTCGGCAATGACAAAAGCGTCTGCCGCATCGTCAGCCGCAAACAGAACTGCGTCATCATTGGCAAAGGCATCTGACGGAACAGGCAAAACTGCCACAAGCACACCGAACAGCTCAGCTTCGCAGAACGGCAACGGAACCGGCGAAGGACAGGGCGAAGGCCAAGGCAGTGGCGAAGGTCAAGGACAAGGTGAAGGCCAAGGCAATGGTGAAGGTCAGGGCAATGGCGAAGGCAATGGCAACGGCAACGGTCAAGGCAATGGACAGGGCGGCAACGGAACCGGAACAGGCGGCAACGGTCGAGGCTTCGGCCATGCAGAGCCGGAGAAGGTATATACAATGAATGCCTCCGGACTTTCGGGCGAAGAGGAACAGCTTAACTCACAGCAGACCGAGCAGGGACAGGTATCCTATTCCGAAACACGCTCGGACGGCTCTAAGGGCGAAAGCGTACCCTATGATTCTGTTGTCGGACAGTATAAGGATAAGGCGCTTGCGGAAACGGAAAACGGAAATATTCCTTATGGAATGAAGCAAATTATTGCTGAGTACTTCTCAGCATTAAGTTGAAAACTTCGTTTTCAACTTGTTTAAACAGAGGCATGAATTAAGAATTTTAATAAATTTAAAAACCAAAATTTTTAAAATTCTCAATTCTCCTCAACGGAAGTGAATTCCGTCTGCGGATTCCACTCGGGACACCTTCGGTTTCCCGAACCCTTCCGATTAGTTACAAAATTTCGATTTCGTATTTTCAAAAACCGTAAAAACTGAGCAGCATTCCTGCGAAGTTTCGGTTTTTCAGTAACTTAAGCGTGTCCGGGACAGTGAAGCTGCGAGGGGTGAGGCGGACTTCGCAATTTAAGCGCGCACCCCTCGCAAAAACGACCTTGCGACTTGTAAAGCCGCAAAATGTATTCTGTCATTACGGATAGGTAAAAAATAAGGAGAGTATTATGGGATTTTTCAATATAATAGGTCTGCTGGCGTTATTGGGCGTTCCGGCAGTAATTATACTCCATATGCTTAAGCAGAAGCAGAAAGACGTAAAAATTCCGAGCACGTTTCTCTGGGAGCGTGCGGTGGATACAAGTGTGCAGTCCAAGCCATGGCAGAAGCTGAAAAAGAGCCTTCCGCTTATACTTCAGCTCATTGCGGCGGCGGCGCTCGGTCTTGCGGCGGCAAGACCTTATGTAACCGCTTTCGGAACATCATATAATTATGTTGTCGTTATGGATTCCTCGGCAAGTATGTCCGCAGATGAGCTTGGTGAATCCCGTCTTGAGCTTGCAAAGGACAGAGCCGAAAAGCTTATCGGTTCGGCATCTGCATCGAGCAACATAACGGTTATTTCTGCCTGTGAGGTTCCCTATACGGTGTATTCGGGAAACGATAAAAATGCGGCACAGTCAGCCATAAGAGGAATTGAACAGACATATGGCGGCATTGATACCGATGCACTCGAATCTCTTGCGGCGGCAGAGGCGGCAAAGATAGAGGGCGGAATATATATTTTTACGGATAATGCGGACGATTTTAAAACGCTTAAGGACAGTGCAAATATGCGTTATACAGGCCAGAGCACCGAAAATGCCGCAATAACCCTTGCATCTGCCAGCGGCGGAAATGTTCTTGTCAGCATGGCAAATTATGGCACACAGGACGCAAGAAAAACGGTTACGGTCTATGTAAACGATATGGCTGTGGCTGTAAATGATGTTATATTACAGGGCAATGAGCAGAAAACCATTGTTCTCGAAAATGTATATGATGCAGAAACAACGGATAATGCGGAAATAACCGTTACGCTTACACCGGAGGACATACTTTCTGCCGATGACACATATTATACGGCGGTTAATAAATCCGAAAACGCAAGGGTGCTTCTTGTGACTGACGGAAACACCTTTCTTGAAAATGCAGTCGACCTTGTTGACGGCACAGAGCTTTATAAAATGAGCCCGACGGTTATGGAAACAGCGGATCTGACAGGCTATGACCTCTATATTTTCGATGGCACACTGCCGGATGAAATGCCGACAGACGGTGGTATATTTGTTCTCAATCCGCCCGACGGAAATTCTTTCATAGAAACCGACGGAACAAAAACCATAAACGGATATGCGACCGGAAACACTGAGCTTTCGGCAGACGGAGCATTGAGCTTTGCACTTTCACAGACGAAAAATATTGTCCGTCCTTCATGGGCAGTCACCGAGCTTTCGGCAGACGGAACGCCTGTGATAATAAAAGGAGAGAACAACGGACAGCGTATATGCGTATTTTCATTTGATCTGCATGACAGCGAGCTTCCGCTTATGAAGGATTTTCCTGTTATGATATATAACCTTGTGGATTATTTTCTTCCGTCACGCTCCGGCACAACGGGCATATACTGCGGACAAAAGCTGAATACGGCTTACTCTGCGGCGGCGGAAAAGATAACCGTAACAAATACTGAAGGAGAGGAAAGAACGGTAGCTCCGCCTTTCCCTTCGGCAGATTACAGCGATACACAACAGCCCGGATTTTATACGGTTTCCGTATACGGTACGGACGGAACGGTAAGGGAATATCCAACAGCGGTAAACGTAAGAACCGATACCGAAAGCCGTCTTTCCGCACTGGAAGGACAGGATACCTCCGGAAGCACGGGAACAGCGGTAAAGGGCGGCTGTTCGCTGCTGAATGCACTTGTTGTTTTGGCAATACTGGCACTTATAGCGGAATGGTGGGTGAAATATCATGGCATTAAACGCTGATAAAGCATATTTACTGATACTGATACCCATTATTATTGCGGCGGCAGTGTTCATAATAAAAAAAGGAATTGTCAAGGGCAGCAGGTATACATGGGTATCAACGGTAATAAGAATAATAACGGCGTCCTTCCTTATTATGGCATTAAGCGGAATGAGTATAATCGATAAGGCAAAGGACGACACAACAATATTCCTTGCGGATGTATCGGACAGTACATCGGTAAGTACGTCCAAGCTCGAAAGCTTTATAGATTCCGCACAGGAACATAAGAAAAACGGAGATAAAACGGCGGTTGTTGCCTTTGCGTCAAGACCAATAACCGTTCTTCCGGCAACCAACGAATATAATGCCGTTAAGCTGGACACACCGACAGCCGGAAAGGAAAGCACCGATATTGAGTCGGCAATAAAATCGGCGGCGACAATATACGACAAAAATACAAATAAGCGTATGGTGCTTATGACAGACGGACAGGAAACAAAGGGTGATGTTGTTTCATTAAGAAATATGCTTAAGAGCGATAGCATAAGCCTTCTTGTGTATGACATAAGCAATGCGGTTGAAAACGAAGCCGGAGTGCGTGAAATTTCTCTTCCGCAGTATGTAAATCTGAATATGGATTATGACGTTAATGTTGTAATTGATTCGGTCGGATCGCAGTCGGCTGTGCTCAGACTTTACAGAGGCAGTACTCTTGTCGTAAACGAAACGATAAGCCTTAAAAACGGTGAAAACCGATATGTGTTTACTGATAGGGCACTTACGGGCGGCGGCATAACATACCATGCGGAGATAACGCCCGAAAAAGATACATTCTATCAGAATAACTCGGTTTACGGCTACTGCTATGCACAGAACCTTCCGGCGGTGCTTGTTGTCGGTGATAATGAGTCTGCGGAGAATATGAAAAATATTCTTGAATCGGCACAGCTTGATGTAACAAAGGTTAGTCCGTCAAATACGCCAAACGACTATGATTCGCTCATAGGCTATGATACGGTGGTTATTGCGGACACAGCATATAATGATTTGAATGAGGACTTTGTAAACGCCCTTGAAAGCTATGTTAAATATGCCGGCGGCGGTCTTATAACAATCGGCGGCGAAGATGCCTACGGAATGGGCGATTATAAGGGAACGGTGCTTGAGGACATTCTTCCGGTCGAGTCGGAGATAAAAACACAGTCCGAAGATCCCGACCTTGCAATGGTTATGGTTATAGACCGTTCGGGTTCAATGGATGACACAAGTCAGGGAATATCCTGTATGGATATAGCTAAGGAAGCGGCATACAGAGGCATTGAACAGCTTGACGATAATGACAGGGTAGGCGTAATCTCCTTTGATACACAGGCACAATGGGTTGTTGACCTGACCAAGGTTGGCGGCAATCTTGAAACAATAGGCGACAAAATCGGCACAATACAGGCAGATGGAGGCACAAGCATACTTCCGGCATTGAGAGCTGCATGCTCAAAGCTTGCCGATACAGACGCAAAGGTTAAGCATATAATACTCCTTACGGACGGACAGGCTGAACAGGAAGGATACAGCGGACTTCTTTCCATGGCAAGAAATGACGGAATAACCATTTCCACAATAGCGGTCGGCAATGGAGCGGACACAAAGCTTCTTCAATATATCGCAGACGAAGGAAAGGGACGTTATTATTTTGCAAGCCAGTTTTCAAGTCTTCCGGAAATATTTGTATATGAAACAACGGTTGCAAGTAAGGATTATCTGAACAATGAGGACTTTTATCCGACAGCGGTTGAGCAGTCAACGATAACGGACGGAGTTGATTCCGTTCCTATGCTTCACGGATATGTTTCCACAACGGCAAAGAGCAGAGCAGACGTAATACTCCAGAGCGATACCGAAGAGCCGGTGCTTGCGGTATGGCAGTATGGTCTGGGAAGAACGGCCGCATGGACAAGCGACTTAAGCGGACAGTGGACAAACGACTGGCTCGGTGCAGACGAAGGAACACAGATAATACGAAATCTTGTAAGCTACACAATGCGTAGTGATGTGCTTTATGATGTGGATGTTTCGGCAGAAGCGGCTGACGGCGTTTCGCAGATAACGGCAAAGATACCCGTAAGCACAAAAACAACCGAACTTTCGGCACTGGTTCTTGATACGGAAGGCAAGGAATACAGCATAGGCATGACGGCGGTTTCTCCCGGTGAATACAAGGGAACGATACCGACAGACAAGGAAGGTGCATATATAATCACACTTACGGAAAAGGTTTCCGAAGGTGACGATAATGTATATAACACAGGCTTTATATTGAGCTATCCGAAGGAATATGACACACGCAGCTTTACCGATAACGGCGTTATAGATGAGCTTGCGTCATATGAAGGAATATCGGTCATAACATCGCCCGACGAGGTCTATTCATCGGCACTTCCGCAGACAATGGGACAAAGAGATATTACGGTCGGACTTGTTGTTGCGGCGATAATAGCACTTTTGATTGACATTTTGTTAAGAAGGTTCCCGGAGATAACCGACAGGGCGGCGGCTGTGATTGCCAAGCTTAAGCCGAAGAAAAAGGAAAGAAAGGCAGTTTTTGTGGCGGTGGAGCAGAAGAAGTCCGAGCCGACAGAGGATAAGCCAAAAACAAAAACCAAGGAAAAGGCGAAGAAGAACGATAATCCGGCAGAGGAAAAGTCCTCGGCGGATAGGCTTGCGGAGCTTAAACGAAACAGAAAGAAATAGATAAAAGCGTGTCTAAACGGCACGCTTTTTCAAAATCAAAACCTATGGGGCTTTGCCCCAAACCCCAGAATCCTTTGAAAAGGATTCATCTAAACTTTATAAAAATCATTTCTTGAAATGATTTTAAAGATTATATTATTTAGTTCACAAGATATATATTTGAACAAGAATTATTTTCAAAACTACATTCGTAGAATGTAGTTAATCAAAGTTTAGGTCAAGCAATGAATCGCAAAGATAGATGCGGCGGTCGAAGACCGCTTTGCGAAGCAAAGTTCTGAACGGTTTAAAGGCTTATAGGGTTTGGGGCAAAGCCCCATAATTCTTTTGATAAAAGTTATAAAATATCGTATTTTTTGAATGATATTTCAGCTTGTTTTTCCTTGTATGACATTGCGGTTTGTGATAATATAAATGATGATTGGGAACAATAAAAATCAATTAAAATATATATTTGAAGAGGCATAAGATATGAAGAAATTTTCTACAAAATTAAAAAAAGCAGCAGCTTTTATGCTGGCTGTAAGCTTTGTTTTGTCGGCGGCAGCCTGTGGAAAAAATAAATCCGGCGAAGAATTGACACAGGAGGAAGAAAATGCCGAGGACGACGAAATAATATACGATGGCGTATCAATAGGCGGCATTGATGTGGGCGGTCTTACCGAAAAAGCGGCAAGGGAAAAGCTTGAGACAGAGCTTGTTGTGCCGGAAAAGATAGCCGTTGATTTTAAAGACCAGACAAGAGAGATAATTTCAGAAACAATAGACGTTAAGCCGGATATTGATACAGCGGTTAAGGCTGCTGCGGAAATTGGCAGAACAGGCACGGAGGACGAGAGAGTTGCCGAGGTTGAGGCACTTGCCGAAGAGCCTGCGGACATTGCCGTTTCATATGTCTGCGACAGGGAAAAGCTTGTTTCCATGCTTAACGCAATCAAGCAGGAAACCGATAAGCTGACAGGTGCGGAAAAATTCAGCATGGACGTTGAAAAGACCGCCGATACAATCGAAAACAGCATTAAAGCCGGAGTTTTCGAAGGCATTGTTCCTGTTTCGGCTGATGTTGACGAGGATTATGAGGAAACACTTATCGGCTCATATTCTACATCATTCACTGCAAGCGATGCCAACAGAAACGAAAATCTTCGTGTTGCCTGCGAAAAGATAAACGGCACTGTTCTTCAGCCGGGCGATATATTCGATATGAATAGTCTTCTTGGGCCGCAGACAGCCGCAAACGGTTATAAAAATGCCGGAGTTATCGAAAACGGCAAAATCGTTTCTGCCATTGCCGGAGGCGTTTGTCAGGTAACAACAACAGTTTATAATGCGGCTATTTTTGCCGAGCTTAAGATTGTAGAAAGATATAACCATTCGCTTATGGTCGGCTATGTTCCGCTCGGAAGAGATGCGGCTGTTGCCGGAACATATAAAAACTTAAGATTTCAGAATGATACGGATTATCCCGTAAGAATTGAGGCATATATAGATAATTATAAGGTAGTCTGCAATATATATGGCAAGGAAATACATGACGCCGGACATAAGGTAGACTTTGAAAAGGTATGGGTTGCAACGGTTAATAAGCCTGCCGAAAAGATAACTGAGGATCCGAATATGTATACAGATGAAAGAGTTGTTACATATACCGGAAAAACAGGCGCAAAGGTCGATACCTATAAGCTTGTGTATGAGGACGGAAAGCTTGTAAGCCGTGAATGGTTCTCGTCTTCGACATATTCGGCAACGGCTGATGAGGTTACGGTAGGAACAAAGGAAAGAGAGCCGGAAAACACAGAGGAAACACCTGTTATCGGCGGCGGCGAAACAACACAGCCTTCAACGCCTTCAAATCCAGAACCTTCGACACCGAGCACACCTGCCGAGGTTCCGACACAGCCTTCAACACCGACAGAGCCGACAACACCGCCGGAAACCACAGATCCAATCGGCGGAGATGATGATTTACCGACAATAGGTGCGGAATAAAATATACGGAGAACAGAAAAATGTCAAAAGAGCTGGAAACGGGCAAGGTACCCGTTGATATACTTAACAGAATAGTACTTGATCCAATCAATAACAATAAGCACAAAAGAAAGGACGTTGTTATACGTCCGTCAACAGGCGAGGATTGCTCGGCAGTTGATACCGAAGGTGAAATATGCGTTCTTTCCACCGATCCCATTACGGCATCGGGTTCAAACGCCGGGTATCTTGTTGTGCATATAAACTGCAATGATGCCGCATCAGCCGGTGCAGAGCCGATCGGTATTCTGCTTACGGCACTTCTTCCGGAGCACAGCACCGAGGAGGACTTAAGCGATATAATAAACGGAGTTTATAAAGCCGCCGGAGAGCTCGGTATTGAAGTGCTCGGCGGACATACGGAGATAACTGCGGCTGTTAATAAGCCGGTTGTCAGCGGAACGGTTGTAGCAAAAACAAAGGGCAGAAACTTTATTTCGTCATCCGGAGCAAAGGCAGGACAGGACATTATAATGACCAAATGGGCGGCTATCGAAGGTACGTCCATAATTGCCAATGATTATGAGGACAGGCTTGCCGAAACAATGGATAAAGACGAAATAGCCGCGGCTAAAAAGCTTGCGGAGATGATAAGCGTAGTTAAGGAAGGTAGAATTGCGGCTGATTTCGGTGCAACAGCAATGCACGATGCAACCGAAGGCGGCATTTTCGGCGCTGTATGGGAGGTTGCAGAGTGCTCCGGAACAGGTCTGGAGCTGTATGCTGATAAAATTCCCGTTCTTGAATGTACGAGAAAGATATGCAATGCCGCAGGTGTGAATTTATACAGGCTTATTTCCAGCGGAACAATGATTATAACCGCTTTTGACGGCGAGAAGCTTGTTGCACAGCTTAAGGAAAGCGGTGTAAATGCCGCAATAATCGGAAAGATAACCGAAAGCGGAAGATATGTGATTGCCGGTGGCGAAAGAAAAGAGCTTGTGCCGCAGGAGAAGGACGAAATTTATAACGTATTTAAATAAGATTAATATTATGGGGCTTTGCCCCAAACCCCATGATTTTTTGAAAAAAATCAAGTAAAACTTTTGATAAACTATTTCTGCGAAATAGTTTGGGATATAAGTTATTATATATCCCCAAAATCATTTGATAAAATGATTTTCAATAAAGTTTAGGTCAAGCCTTTTATGAACCGCAAAGATAGATGCGGTGGCGTAGCCACTTTGCGAAGCAAAGTTCTGACCATACTAAGGCTTGCTGGGTTTGGGACGGAGTCCCAAGGTCTTTTTGGTGATATTATGAACAGATTTTTTGATATAAACAGCGAGCTGGCACAGCAGATAGTTGACTCGGTCAAGTCGGTTGTCAGCTTTGACATCAACTTCATAGACAGAAAGGGTATTATTACCGCAAGCACCAATGCCGAAAGAATAGGCGATTTCCACGAATCCGGCTATAAAACGGCAGAAAGCGGCGTTATGGGTGTTGTTTCAACCGATGATGAATACCGCGGTACAAAGAAGGGCATTAATTATCCGATTATATACGGCGGCAATGTAATGGGCGTTATCGGCATAACCGGTGAGCCGACCGAGGTGGAACGCTATGGCTTTCTGATAACAAAGATAAGCGAGGTTTTCATTCGTGAAAATTTCCAGAAGGTTAATAGCCTTGACGAACGCCGTAGGACAGAACGCCTTGTTTTTGCATTGATATATAACTATGCCGACGATATAGAGCCGCTCGCACATGAGCTTGGCTTTGACCTGACCGGTGAATATGCGGTTATGCTGATAAAGACGGATAGGGCGGCACAGGTACAGAAGCATTTGGAGCTTGTTTCCGAAAACCGAAAAAAGCTCATCTGCGGTTATATATTCCCGGATAAAATAGCCGTTGTTGTGCCGAATATATATGAAAAAATTGTTATAAGAACCATTGAAAAGCTGAATGCGGATAAGCTGAACTGCGGAATAGGAACGAAGGAAAAGGTTGACGGTCTAAGCGAGTCATATCGCTACGCTCAGCTTGCACTCGGTAATGCGGTTAAAAATAATGAGCGTATTATTGCCTTTGACGATATGACAATAAATATAATAACCGAAAGCATTGACGCAAAGACAAAAAAGAAGTTTTCGGAGCGTATGCTGAAGGGTCTGACCGATGAGGATATTAAACTGCTTGCGGTGTATTATGATAATTCAATGTCACTTAAGCAGACGGCGGACGAGCTGCATATCCATAAGAATACATTGCAGTACCGTCTTGAACAGGTATATCGCAAAACGGGCTTTAATCCGAGAGAGTTCAAGGACGCAGTGCTGTATTATATGTCAATACAATTATAAAATAATAATAAAAACATATGGGCTTTGCCCCAAGCCCCAGAATCCTTTAAAAAGGATTCATCTAAATTTTATAAAATCATTTTATCAAATGATTTTTGGGGATAACAAATTTAATTTAAAATTTTGTACCAATTTAAATAGCCGACATTTACAAAACCGCTGACAGACCGAGCAGCATTCCTGCGAAGGTCAGCGGTTTTTTGTAACTTAAGCGTGTCCGGAAAAGAGGGAGCGTGAGGGAGAAAGTCGTTGGTCATGACTTTCGTAAACGAAAGTTGCTAACGCAAACGCACCATATTTAGAACTTTGCTTCGCAAAGCGGTCTGCGACCGCCGCATCATGGTCAAAGCATTTTGCTACGCAAAACGGTCTGCGACCGCCCCGTTTTCTTCGGGGTGCATACTTTGCGGTTCATAAGCGTCAGCGGTCTTCGCTGTTTTTGACCGCCTCGTTTTCTTCGGGGTGCATACTTGTGCGGTCAGTATTCGCAATTCTAAGAGTTTCATCCCTCACAAATAAAAAAATTGCGACTATGGTTATGACTTTTGCAAAGCAAAAGTGGCTATGCCACCGCACTGTCTTGTGCGGTCAATGAAAGCCGCAAAATGATTTTGTAAAAATACCGATAGGTATAAAATAAAATTTTTCTTTATTCTCTTCTGTTTTTTCGCCTGTCATACTTGCTGTTGGAGTAGAACTCCTTTTTGTTTTCATACATCAGCTTGTCCGCTTCGTTAAGCATCAGCTCCAGATTATCGCATTGATCCTTCCAGAGTATGCCGTATGAAATACTTATATCATTCATTTTTAGATTTTCTACCAGTGTTTCCACTTTGTGGTAAAACTCATACTTGTCTATATTCGCATGAAGCACAACAAACTCATCACCGCCGGTACGATAGGAATGCTTAGGAAATTCCTTCGTGAACTGTTCAGCAGTCCGTCTTATAAGCTCATCGCCGGCCTCATGTCCAAGCTTGTCGTTTGTTTCTTTAAGCCCGTTGAGATGTCATCAAATGTGATTTCGTCATCAAGAATGTATAAAGAACCGTCCGGAAAAAGAACCGTATTGTCCGGATATACAACATAAATTCTCGAAAAAACCGATGTAGCACCTGCATCATGTATTAAATTTATAATATTTGTCTTTTGAATTTATGATGCCTTCACGCTGTATTCTTTTTGCCAGTATGTTCAGAAGATTTATATTATCCTCAAAACGTATTCGTATCTCTTGACTCATTGATTCCGATGAATCAATCAGAATTTGATTGTACTTATCATATTCCTTATGCAAAAGATTATAGTAAGCACCTATCGAAACAAAGGCGGTAATTATTGTTACTATAATAATGGGCAGAAGGCTTTTAAATTTGTTTTTCATAATTATTTTCCCTAATATAATTGTTTCTTTATACATCAATAATTTTGCTTAGTGTATTTTAATAATTATGTCATTTTAGCTCATTTAATACAAGCAAAATAATTGTAATATTATTGTTATCAATACCAATATTTTCTTTAAATTATTTTGAAACTATGGTTTGTATAACATAGCGGCATATATATCTATGCTATATTATGTACATAGAAAAGAACAGAAAAACAAATAATAAAGCAAATAATATAAACGAAGGGAATGGTAAATATGAAAAAGACAAAAATCATCTGCACAATGGGACCGAACACAGAAAACAGAGAAACAATGAAACAGCTTGTTTTAAACGGAATTGACATTGCAAGATTTAATTTTTCGCACGGTTCGCATGAGGAACACCTCGGAAAGCTTGAAATACTCAAGAGCGTAAGAGAAGAGCTTGACCTTCCCGTTGCGGCTCTTCTCGACACAAAGGGCCCGGAAATAAGAACAGGAACACTCGAAGGCGGCAAAAAGGTTTATCTTGAGGAAGGTCAGAAATATACGTTGACAACAAGACTTGTTACCGGCAATAGTGAAATCGGACATGTAAATTACAGCGAGCTCGCCGACGATTTAACCGTTGGCTCAACGGTGCTCATTGACGATGGACTTATCGAGCTTAAGGTGGAAAAAATAGACGGAACGGAAATCGAATGTAAGGTAATAAACGGCGGTGAGCTTGGCGAAAGAAAGGGAGTTAATATTCCCGGAGTAAAAACAAATCTTCCCTGTCTTACCGATAAGGACAGAGAGGACATACTTTTCGGCATAGAAAACGGCTTTGACTTTATAGCCGCATCGTTCGTAAGAACAGCGGATGCCGTTACGGAAATCAAAAAAATGATTGCAGAGCATAATTCTACAATAAAGGTTATCGCAAAAATCGAAAACGAAGAAGGAATCGAAAATATCGACTCAATCATAGAGGCGGCAGACGGAATTATGATTGCCAGAGGAGATATGGGCGTTGAAATTCCTCCAGAAAGAGTACCGCATATTCAGAAGATGATGATTGACAAATGCTCGGAGGCGTGCAAGCCCGTTATAACAGCAACACAGATGCTTGACTCCATGATAAGAAATCCCAGACCGACAAGAGCAGAGGTTACGGACGTTGCCAATGCGGTATATGACGGAACGGACGTTGTAATGCTTTCCGGCGAAACCGCAATGGGAAAATATCCCGTTGAGGCACTTAAGGTAATGGTAAAAATTGTTGAGGAAACAGAGCATTATCTCGATTACAACTCCTTCAGACAGAGAAAAATTTCAAAGGACAACAAAAGAAATGTTGCAAATGTTGTGTGCAATGCGGCTGTTCTTGCGGCAAGCACACTCAACGCAAAGGCGATTATCGCACCGAGCTTCAGCGGATTTACAACAATGATGCTTTCCAAATGGAAGCCTGAAGCACTTGTTATCGGAACATCGCCAAATAAGGAAATAGTAAGACAGATGCAGATGTACTGGGGAATAATACCTATGTACGAAAAGAAGGAAATGACAACGGAATCGCTTATTGATTCGGCAGTGGATATGCTTAAGAGCAAGGAAATTCTCCGCACAGACGATACGGCGGTTGTTATTGCCGGCATTGTAAACAAAAATTCCGAAGAACGTGCGGGTTCGACAAACCTTATGAAAATTATAACTGTAAAATAAACATTTACGGAGGTCACAGCGATGAAGGTAGTTATAGCAATAGACTCATTAAAAGGAAGCTTATCCTCGATTGAGGCAGGAACGGCAATAAAGAACGGCATTGAAAGAGTATATGGGGACAAAGCGGACGTTATCGTCCGTCCCCTTGCGGACGGCGGAGAAGGAACTGTTGAAGCACTTGCGGAAGGCATGAACGGCGAGCTGAAAAAGGTTACCGTAAAAGGCCCAATGGGAAAGCCGACCGAAAGCGTATATGCGGTTCTTCCCGAAAGAAGGACAGCCGTAATAGAAATGGCATCGGCGGCAGGCATTGTGCTTGTGCCGGATAAGGAGAAAAATCCGCTTAAGGCAAGCACCTACGGCGTAGGCGAAACAATAAAGGACGCAGTAAAAAACGGCATGAGAAGCTTTATAATCGGCATCGGCGGAAGTGCCACAAACGACTGCGGAACAGGAATGCTTACGGCACTCGGCTGGAGATTTCTTGACGAAAACGGAAACGAGCTTGAAGGCAACGGCGAAAACCTTGTTAAGATAAAAGAGATTGACGATTCGGCGGTTATGGCTGAATTGAAGGAATGTCATTTCAAAATTGCCTGCGACGTAAACAATCCGCTTTGCGGCGACAACGGATGCAGTAATGTTTACGGACTGCAGAAGGGTGCAACAGAGGCTATAATAAGCTATCTTGACGAAGGCTGTAAAAACTTCGCAGAGGTTACATATAAAAAATACGGTATTGACAATATTGATTTTCCCGGAGCAGGAGCTGCCGGCGGACTCGGATACGCTTTCTCGGTTTATCTTAACTCAGAGTTAAAGTCCGGCATAGACATTGTGCTTGAAGAAACGGAGCTTGAAAGCTATATCGAAGGTGCGGACTATGTTATAACGGGCGAAGGCAGAATAGATTTCCAGACAGCAATGGGAAAAGGCCCGATGGGTGTTGCAAGGCTCGGAAAAAAGCATGGTGCTGTCGTTATCGGCTTTGCCGGCTGTATAACCGAGGATGCAGACGAATGCAATGCACAGGGAATGGACGCATTTTTCCCGATTATCCCAAGAGCAATGACGCTTGAAGAGGCAGTGGATAAGGAAAACTCAAAGAAAAACATGGCACATACGGCAGAAGAGGTTTTTAGACTTATAAAAGCCGTAAGAAAATAAGAATTAAAAATAAAGCTTAAGAAGATAAAAATTTAATATAAAAATTAAAATCTAAAACTTAGACATGTAAAAAACATTTGTTATAGAAAGGAAGATGTCTTATGAATACAAAAATTACAGAGGTATATGCAAGAGAAGTACTTGATTCAAGAGGAAATCCGACAGTTGAGGTAGAAATAACAACTGCGGACGGCATAAAGGGCGTTGCACTCGTTCCCAGCGGTGCATCAACGGGACAGTTTGAGGCAGTGGAGCTTCGTGACGGCGGAACACGTTTCGGCGGTGCAGGCGTTGAAAAAGCTGTTAATAACGTAAACGAAGAAATCGCAAAGGCAGTAATCGGCATGGACGTTCTTGATCAGACAGGCATTGACAACACAATGATTAAGCTTGACGGAACAGAGAACAAGGGCAGACTCGGAGCAAACGCAATACTCGGTGTTTCCGTTGCTGCCGCAAAGGCCGCAGTCGCAAGCCTCGGTCAGCCACTTTACAGATACCTCGGCGGTTTTAACACAAAGGTTCTTCCTGTGCCTATGATGAACATTATGAACGGTGGAAAGCATGCAGACAATACGGTAGATTTCCAGGAATTTATGATTATGCCGGTAGGAGCACCGTCATTTAAGGAAGGCTTAAGAATGTGTGCGGAGATATACCACAGCCTTAAAAATGTGCTTAAGTCAAAAGGACTTTCAACTGCGGTAGGTGATGAGGGCGGCTTTGCTCCCGACCTTCCGACAGCGGATTCGGTTATTGACCTTATTAAAGAGGCTGTCGAAAACGCCGGCTATGGCTGGGGCAGTGATATAAAAATCGCAATGGATCCGGCAACAAGTGAGCTTTTTGATGAAAATGACGGAAAGTATCATTTCCCCGGCGAAAGTAAAATGACCGGCAGAGAAGTAATCAGAACAAGTGATGAAATGGTGGAGCTCTGGAAAAAGCTTTGCGATAAATATCCTATCATTTCAATCGAGGACGGACTTGCGGAAGAGGACTGGACAGGCTGGCAGCTGCTCACCAAAGAGCTTGGCAATAAGGTTCAGCTTGTTGGCGATGACCTTTTTGTTACAAACACAAAACGCCTTCAGAAGGGTATTGAGCTTAATGCAGGAAACGCAATACTCATCAAAATAAACCAGATCGGAACATTAACGGAAACCTTCAATGCAATCGAGCTTGCCAACAGACATAACATGACCGCAATAGTAAGCCATCGCTCAGGCGAAACAGAGGACACGACAATAGCAGATATTGCCGTTGCGGTAAATGCCGGACAGATTAAAACCGGTGCTCCGGCAAGAAGCGACAGAGTTGCAAAATATAACAGACTGCTCAGAATAGAGGACGAGCTGGGAGAAAGTGCGGAATATAGAGGAATGAAGTCGTTCTATAATATTTAAGAGGTTAGAACTACACCATCAATGAACCTTTAAAAATTGTGAACCGAAACTTTAATAAAAATACCGATAGGATAAACCTACCGGTATTTTTTATATTGTCGGAAGAATCATAGATGCTATAATGTTTATAAATGCAATAAAAGAATGTCGCCTACTATGCGACTTAAAATGGGGAAAAATGTGCTATTCTTATATCAAACAAGAATTTGAGATGATAGGTTGATGACGTTATGAGTAAAAAAGATATAGAATATGAGGTTATTTAATGAATTTAATCACTATGATGATTAAGAAGTGTAAAGGGCGGTACAGATATGGCAAATGGAAAGTATTTTTTCTTCCATGTCCTGAGTTACGGTATTCTGATATTTTTTAATCAACTGTGGTTCATAATCACCATTACGATCCCTTGGGATTGCCACATCCATATCTCCATAACTGGTGTGCATGGTTTTGCTGGAATGTCCATTTCTACTATTATCTGTTTCTTTGTTTCGATAGTCATACTTGGAATATCCTAATTCTTCATCCAAAGCACCTTCCAAAATGACAGACATCATGTCACGCATGATACTATTTACATCGGTGCCATCTTTGATACTGATATCATTATTTTTCAGATAGTCACGCATCATTTCTCTCATTGCTGCTTTTTGTGGGCTGTCTTTTCTTCTTGCCATAAAAATAACCTCCAAACTGAGTAATTTTATCTTACATCAGTTT
>Ga0129312_1000187_pt1 | contig 63680 bp, 52 predicted proteins | sample O827metagenome_FD_94434 | JGI IMG/M metagenome (GOLD analysis project Ga0129312, IMG submission 94434) | Orangutan group fecal microbial communities from Wisconsin, USA - O827 metagenome | ecosystem: Host-associated > Mammals > Digestive system > Large intestine > Fecal | place: USA: Wisconsin... | reverse complement strand
AATATTATCGCAGTGAAACTTTTCTCTAACACTTGTTGTATATCCAACTGGAATTGTAGATTTAATAACCATAATTGCTTCTGGATTATATTCGATAACTAATTTGATAACTGCCTCTACTGCGGAAGTATCAAAAAAGTTCTTTTTGCTGTCATAATTTGTTGGTGCTGCAATTACTACAAAATCTGCATCACTGTAAGCTTCCTTGGCATCCAGTGTCGCTGTTAAATTTAGATCCTTTTCAGCTAAATATTTTTCAATATAATCATCTTGTATTGGTGATTTTTTATTATTAATTAACTCTACCTTTTCTGGAATAATATCTACTGCTGTCACCTGATGATGCTGACTCAATAAAGTAGCAATAGATAATCCAACATATCCTGTCCCTGCCACAGCAATTTTCAATGAATTAAAATCTCTCATTTTTTCTCTCTTCTTCCTATTCTTAAAATATATTTACATATAAAACTCTTTGTACCATTCTGCAAACTTGCGTAATCCTTCACGTAAAGTTGTCGATGGCTTAAAACTATAGTCTCTTTCCAATGCTTGCGTATCAGCATATGTCACAGGAACATCTCCCGGCTGCATCGGAACAAGTTCTTTATGTGCTTCAAAATCATAATCTTCTGGTAAGACTTTTGCTCTAATTAATTCTTCCTGAAGAATTTCTACAAAATCTAATAAATTCTCTGGATGATTATTTCCAATGTTGTAAACAGCATATGGAGGAATTGGCAAACCATCTTCTCCGTTCTTTTTCTCTGGTGCCCCCTGCATTACCCGTACAACGCCTTCCACAATATCATCAACGTAAGTAAAATCTCTTTTACAATTTCCATAATTAAAAATTTTAATAGTTTCTCCATTTAACAATTTATTTGTGAATCCAAAGTATGCCATATCGGGTCTTCCTGCCGGTCCATAAACAGTAAAGAAACGTAAACCAGTTGATGGAATATTATAGAGTTTTGAATATGCATGAGCCATCAACTCATTGCTTTTTTTCGTTGCCGCATATAACGATACTGGATTATCTACTTTATCATCTGTACTATACGGAACTTTCTTATTACTTCCATATACTGAAGAACTCGATGCATATACCAAATGTTCTACCGGATAATGTCTACATCCCTCTAATATGTTATAAAATCCAATCAAATTACCTTCTATATATGCGTCTGGATTTGTAATAGAATATCTCACACCTGCCTGTGCCCCTAAATTCACAACCACTTGAGGAGTATACTTCTCAAAAATCGAATTAATAAGTTCCTTATCTGCCAAATTTCCTTTTACAAAGGAAAATGTCTTACTAGATGAAAGTTTTTCTAATCTATATTCTTTTAAACGAACATCATAATAATCATTCATATTATCGAGTCCAACTATTTTTATTCCTTCTATTTCTTTTAATAACCTTTCAGCCAAGTTTGAGCCAATAAATCCAGCTACACCTGTAATAAAAATTGTCTTGTTTTTCAATTCAATAAATTCTTTGCTCATTTTATCTCCTATACAATTCTAATGTTCTCTCCACAACATCATCCCAATTATATTTTTCACAAATATAATCTGCTGCTTCATCTTTATATTTCTGTACCCGTCTTGCATCCTCACAAGCTTCTTGAAGCTTACTCTGCAAATCTCCTACATTACTTTTTTTAAATATGATTGCCTTATCTTCCACTACAGAAGCACATTCATCTATATCGGATACCAAACAGCAATTCCCATAACTCATTGCTTCTAAAAGACTTAACGGCATTCCCTCTAAGTCACTTGGTAAACTATAAATATAAGCATTACTGTATAATTCATCTAATAATTGTCCTTGAACAAACCCAGTAAAGATAATTCTGTCATCGTCTTTTGCCATTTCTTTTAACTGGTTAGCAAATTCATCGGTATCCGAACTGCCTCCTGCAATAACCAACTTTTTATCGGTCTTTACATTCTTAAATCCTTCAATCAAATAAGTAATTCCTTTTTCCGGAACAAGCCGTCCTAAAAATAAAATATACTCATCTTTCTTTAATCCAAATTTCTTGTCAATAAGTTCTGCCTTTCTAATAACTGGACGATTTACACCATTAGGAATAAACTTTGTATCACGTCCATAAACTTCCCTAAAGTAACTCTGAACCCCTTCACTTAGAACAATAATCTCATCTGCACATTTAACTGCACATTTTTCTCCAAGCATAATATATGTACTGGCTAATTTACCCCATTTTGCTCTCTGATGATCCAAACCATGTACCGTAGCTATGCAACGCTTTCCAAATAATTTTGGCAGCCACATCATTGCACATGGTCCTTCTGCGTGAAAATGCACCACATCATATTTTCCAAACGCTGCAGCTACCGCTGCAAAGAACGAAGCACTCATCGCCGCTAAGCCTTTTTTATCTATCGTTGGCACATATTTCATTCGGATACCTTTATATTCGTTCAATTTTTTCTCATCAAATTCTTTACCACTTACATGATGCCCATTACGGTTATATACTGTTATCTTATGCCCTAGTTTTGCCATACGAACCGTCAATTCTTCAACGACAATTTCAATTCCACCTTGACGACTTGGAATTGTTTTATGTCCAAGAACAGCAATTTTAAGTGGAGAAGTTTTATTTTTTCTTTTATTCATAGCTTCCTCTTTTAGCATTATATTTATAACTTATCTATTTATATTCTTTTGCAGCTTATCTCGTTCATAAAATAAGCTGCATATTGGATTTACATTGAACCATCTTTTCTAAATACCACTAACACTGTTTTAAATAGAATTTTTATATCCATCCCTATATTCCAATTCTCGATATACTCTTTATCCAGTCTTACAACCTCTTCAAAATCCGTAATATCGCTTCGTCCACTCACCTGCCACATACCAGTAATTCCAGGTTTAATCGCCAATCTTGCTCGATGATGAAGCTCATACAAAGAAGTTTCAGAAATCAGGGGAGGTCTAGTCCCAATGATCGACATGTCCCCTTTCAACACATTAAAGAACTGCGGGAACTCATCCAAACTTGTCCTTCTGATAAAGTCACCAATACCTGTTTTATGTGTTCCATCAGGAAGAATTTTATTTCCAATAACACGAGGATCAAAATCAAGCTTAAACATCTTTCCATCCCCAAGCTTATTGTCTTTCATAAGTTCTGCCTTTCGCTCTTCTGCATCCATGTACATACTTCGGAACTTATACATTTTAAATTTCTTTCCATTCTTTCCGACACGTTCCTGTGCAAAGAAAATCGGTCCCGGAGAAGCAATATAAATTGCCGGCCCAACAAAAACACAAATAATTCCAGTAAGAATACAACCAACTAATCCGCCTGCAATATCCATTAAACGTTTCAACATCAACTGCTTAGATGATGCATAGTTAATACTTGTTGTAAGAACTGTATAGTTTCCAACTTTTTCTACAAATTGCTTTTTACCTGGCACATTTGTAATTTTTGCAAGATTAAGATGAATTGTCACACCAGTCTCCGTCAGCTGTTCAATTAATTCCGATGGATACGGCAGGACTTCTGAAATAACAATAAGAACCTCATCAATCCATTCCTGACATACATACATAGCAGCTGTTTCTTCATTTGCTACTACTGGTACACCATGCACTTTTTTCCCTGTCCAATCAGCATCAATAACAGCAACTCCAGCAAGTGTGTATCTTGCATAATTGTTTTCTTTCATATTTACAACTACCTGCTCTGCAGCATCCTCAGATGTAATAATGAGCAATTTGCGTTCGCCGCCATCTTCCATTTTCTTTCTAAGAAACTTTTTCCAAAGTTCTCTCACTAAATAGGTAAGTAGCAAATAAATAACTATTGTAAGAATTAATGCTAACCTTGAAAATTTCTGACCCTGTTGCAGCATAAATAAATATAAAACAGCTAATGCCCCTACCATAACTGAATGTTTGACAGTTACTACAAAATCACGATAATATCCTCTCTTCAAAACACTCTTCATAGTTCCATACGCAAAAATAACAATTAAATCTGCTAATTCAAGGAATACCGCCATATTACGATAAATAATGATTGCATATGGATTAAATCCATAACCGCTAATTGCATACGCCAAAACATATGCCAGCTGCAAGCAAATCATATCCAGAACTATAAAGTCTATATGCTTTAACCATCTTTCTGAATCTTTTCTATACATAGATTTCTCTCTTTCCCCTCACATTTTTTTGTAATTTATATGTCAACTTACGATTGTCCCCGCAATAACGTAAGCATCTTTCTAAGTAAAATAAAACAAAACCAAATAGGATAAACATTCCAAAGAAAAGAACATCCATCCCAATCACATTTTTTTCACATGGATTTAGTAAGATATGTAACTCTCCCCAAAGCCATATAGAGAATAGAATGAAACAACTTAAGGGCATTACATGTAGATTTATTAGATATGTAATATAAGGGTTCCGATATTCAGTTTTCTTCCCATTAATTGGGGTTGGAGAATTAAATCTGCGATCCAATTTACACGTTCGCAACATCCTAATCATCCTTTCCTATACCCCCCCCGATTAAATCAGGGGCTTGTTATTCTATCTTTATTTCTTGTTTCAATATTCTTCTCCACGACTCCTAGCCCATGTATCAAAGGGTACACAGGCTATGTCGAATCCTCCTTGTTCAATTTGTTGCTCGTAAGATTGGGTCAAAATGAGCATCCAAAGAGCCTGCTAGTTTCAATGACATTCGCCCATGCATCAGATCTCACTTGCAACAAATAACGGACATCCGAGAGAACTCTACATAGCGAAAGCCGCTAGAAACTGCGGTTTTCTCTTGGTTGTCCCTATTATATCTCGGACTCCGACAAGTGACATATCACCTTTAAGTACATTAAAAAACTGCGGAAATTCATCAAGGCTTGTTCTTCTTATGAAATCGCCGATACCCGTTTTATGTGTTCCGTCAGGTAAAATTTTATTTCCTATAACTCTCGGATCAAAATCAAGTTTAAACATTCTTGCATCATGTATCTTATTCTGTTTCATAAATTCAGCTTTACGGTCATCGGCATCCAAATACATACTTCTGAATTTATACATTTTAAACTTCTTTCCGTTTCTTCCTACTCGCTCCTGAGTAAAGAATATTGGGCCTGGCGAATTTACATATATAACAGGAGCCACAAAAACAAATATTATTCCCGTACATATACAACCTACAATGCCCGCAACAATATCCACCGCTCTTTTCATTACAAGCTGTTTTGTAGATGCATAATTTATACTCGTTGTAAGAACAGTGTAGTTACCTATTTTTTCAACAAACTGCTTTTTGCCCGTTACATTTGATACCTTAGCAAGGTTAAGATGAACCGTCACACCGGTTTCAATAAATTTATCAATTAAATCTTTAGGATACTTGACTTCCAACGAAGGAGCAATCAAAACCTCATCTATCCATTCCTGGCAGACATACATAGGTGCATTGCTTTCATTTGCAACAACCTTAACTCCGTTAATTATTTTTCCCGTCATATCATAATCAATAATTACTACTCCGGCTATTATATATCCGGCATAATTATTTTCTTTCATATTTTCAATTACGGTTTCCGCCGCATCTTTGCTTGTAACAATTAATAATGTACGGTTTCCGCCGGTAACCATCTTTTTTCTAAGTTGGTTTTTTCGTATTTCTCTGACTATGTATGTAATTCCGGTATAAAGCACAATCATATATATCAGTGAAAGCCTTGAATAGTTCTGGCCTTCCTGTATAAGGAACAAATAAAAAACAGATATAACTCCGACGGCAACAGCCTGTTTTAATGTCACAACGAAGCTTTTATAATATCCCTTTTTCAATACTCCCTTTAACGAGCCAAACATAAACATTACAACTACATCGGCAAACTCAATAAAAATTGCCATATTTCTATATAACAAACTCTTATAAGGGTTTAATCCATAACCGCTTAACAGATATGACAGTACAAATGCTATTTGAAGGCACAGCATATCCAGCAGTATAAAATCATAATGTTTAAGCCAACTTACAGAATCTTTTCTATACATAAACTACACTACTCCCAATTTAAACCGAAATTTCTTTTACATTTACACACAGCTCAGTCAACAACTGTCTTTATACGTTACAAATATTAACAATTTTAAAAATCAAACAACAATTTGTATATATACGATTAATACGTTAATACATTTATTTTAGTTTTAAAATCCGATATATAACATCATTATTCGACATTAATTGTACCACAATAATACGTTTTTTACAACTTGATTACAGCATTATATGGTGTTTTATTACAATAATTTCATATTTTTAGCAAATCTCACTATTTAATGTAAAACCATAATTTTGATTTTTATACATAATGTAAACTTGATGTAATATCAATATCTACATTTAAATATCATTTCATTATAATTGATTTGCGGCTTCATAATTTATCCGATATATTCACTAAAAAAGGAACGCCTTTCGGCGTTCCTCGGGGAATAAAGACATATAATTAATAACAAATTCAATCTATTTTAGGAAGCATTGCAAAGCTCTTTTCAAGCTCTTCATCAGTAGGAATATAATCTGACATTTCTCCGTTATTATATTTTTCATATGCTGTCATATCAAAATAGCCTGTTCCTGTAAGACCAAAGAGTATTGTTTTTTCCTCACCTGTTTCCTTGCATACAAGAGCTTCATCAATAGCTGCTCTTATTGCATGGCTGCTTTCCGGTGCCGGGAGTATGCCTTCAGTTCTTGCAAACTGTGTCGCAGCGGCGAATACGCTTGTCTGTTCAACGGAACGTGCCTCCATAAGTCCATCTGCATAAAGCTGAGAAAGTATTGAGCTCATGCCATGATAGCGAAGTCCGCCGGCATGGTTTGGTGAAGGAATAAATCCGCTGCCGAGAGTATACATTTTTGCAAGCGGACAAACCATACCTGTATCGCAGAAGTCATAAGCGTATTTTCCTCTTGTAAAGCTTGGGCATGATGCAGGCTCAACCGCAATAATTCTGTAATCGGCTTCACCACGGAGTTTTTCACCCATAAACGGTGATATAAGTCCGCCGAGATTTGAACCGCCTCCGGCACAACCGATTATAATGTCCGGTTTAATTCCGTATTTTTCAAGTGCTGCCTTTGCCTCAAGGCCGATTATTGACTGGTGAAGAAGGACCTGATTGAGCACAGAGCCGAGAACATAACGATAGCCTTCTCTTGTTGTTGCCGCCTCTACCGCCTCGGATATTGCACAGCCGAGAGAGCCTGTTGTTCCTGGAAATTCCTCAAGTATTTTTCTTCCTACCGCTGTTGTATCCGAAGGCGAAGGAGTTACCGACGCACCGTATGTTTTCATAACTTCGCGACGGAATGGCTTCTGCTCATAGGAAACCTTAACCATATATACCTTGCAGTCTATTCCGAAGAAAGAGCATGCCATCGAAAGCGCTGTTCCCCATTGACCTGCACCGGTTTCTGTTGTTACGCCTTTAAGTCCCTGCTTTTTAGCATAGTATGCCTGAGCAAGAGCCGAGTTAAGCTTATGGCTGCCCGATGTATTGTTGCCTTCAAATTTATAATAAATCTTTGCCGGAGTTCCGAGTGCTTTTTCAAGATTATAAGCACGCATAACAGGCGAAGGACGATACATCTTGTAGAAATTAAGTATCTCTTCCGGAATATCGAAATAAGCTGTTGTATCATCAAGCTCCTGTTTTATAAGCTCATCGCAGAACACAGGACGAAGCTCATCAAATGTCATAGGCTTATGTGTTCCGGGATTAAGAAGCGGAGCCGGTTTGTTTTTCATATCCGCTCTCACATTGTACCACTGTTTAGGCATTTCACTCTCTTCAAGATATATTTTGTAGGGTATTTTCTCTCTGTCATTACTCATTGGTTTGTTTCTCCTTTCGTGTTTAGAAAATAAAAAAACCTCTTGTCCTATATCAAAATAGGACAAGAGGTATAAAACTCCTGCGGTACCACCTAAATTCACCCAATAAACGGGTGCTCCTCAACTGCATACTATCATATGCGCTCCGCTGTAACGTGCGGAAATCCGTCGCACCTACTTGCCTAAGCTTTCGGCTTGCCCTCATAAGTCCATTCATCAATCCTTGACTGCGATACTCTCAGCAATGTATCACTCTCTGTGAAATGTTTTCGGAATGATTACTCCTCTTAATCAGTGGTTTGTTCTTGTTGACGATATTATTACACGATAAAAATATATTTGTCAATACTTTTTTCAAAAAATTTTTATCAGCTCAAAACGACAATATCATTAATAAATATAAACTTAAAACTAATATTTATTAATATTGCTTTTAGTCGTATTTTATGCTGTAATAAATAAAAAAGGAGTGTTGCCAATGAAACTTTATATTTTAAACACCGGTTATCTTGAAAGCGATAAAAACAATGTTGTAGCCTGTTCAACGGTCGGCACATACAGCAAGCCACATGTTGAAAACTCATGGATAAAGCTGCCCGTAATGGCTTTTTTAATCGAAAACAACGGCGAATACATTCTTTATGATACAGGAAGCAATCCCGAAGCAATGAACGGCTACTGGCCGGAAGGACTTAGGGAAACCTATCCGCTTTATCAGTCAAAAGAAGAACGTCTGGAAAACCAGCTTGCTTTGATAGGCGTAAAGCCCGAGGATATAAAAACCGTAGTACTTTCCCATATGCACCTTGATCATGCCGGAAACATACATCTTTTCAAACATGCCAATGTATATGTTCCAAAGGCTGATTTCATGTTCGGACAGACGCAGGTTCATCTCAATCCAGATCCGGCAACACATGGCGGTTATGTAAAGGCCGACCTTGATGTTCCAGTAAAGCAGTACATACTTGTTGATGAGGATTTTGAGCTTGCTCCCGGCATAGAGGTTGTAAATCTTCCCGGACATACTCCCGGCCTTATCGGGCTTATTGTTCATCTCGAAAAGGACGGAACTGTAATTCTTCCTCAGGATTGTGTATACACTCAGGAGGTATATGGTCCTCCTGCAAAGGCATCGGGTCTTTTATATGACAGTATTGAATTTTTTAAGTCCATAGAAAAGCTCAGAAAGCTCCGGAAAAAATACAATGCGAAAATAGTATTCGCCCATGATTATGAGTTTTTCAAAACACTCAAAACAGCGCCGGAATACTACGAGTAATGAATATTTATACAAACCTAAATTTCAAAACCGTTTTTTAAATTTATTCTGAATACAAAAAATCTTATCAGGCAATGCAATAATATTTTATTGTATTGTCTGTTTTTTAATATAAAGCCGCTGAAATTTTAATACAGATTATTAAGCAAAAAATAAGAAATTAAAAAAAGAAATGCAATAATTATATGTTATAATTAATTTAATAAATAAATTATTTGAAGTTATATTTAATACACTAAGGAGAAACATATGAAAAAGAGAACTTATATTGTAACCGCACTGTTAGTTTCGGCACTTTGTGTCGGCTGCGTAAATAAAAAAGCAGAATCGGAAACCGAAAACAAAACTTCCCAAACAGAAAATCAGACTGATACTGCCACACCGGAAGATAAAGATTTAGAGCTGCAGAGTATAACAGAAGCAGACTACACATATGATTATACCGACGACATAAAAACCGATGTTGACTATGTTGTATCCAACTCGCAATCTATTCAGGATGAATTAAAAAATATTGACAAAATAACGCAAAAATATTCCTTGTTAGCAGAATCGGCTCAAACACAGGAAGAAATGAATGTTGCATCACAATGGTTATATGCAATCTGGGACACAGAATTAAATAATCTCTGGAGCAGATTCAGCAGTTCAGCCGATTCCGAAACAAAAGAAAGAGTACTTACAGAGCAAAGAAACTGGATAGCCATGAAGGATGACGTAACTTCAAGATATATAGGACTTCCGGAAGAAAACGGAAGTATGTATCCTCTGCTAAAAAATTCATTCTTAGAGGAAATAACCATGAACAGATCATATTTTCTTGCTGACGAGCTGGCAAAAGTTAAAGGTGAAGCTTTTACCATGCCTGAGGCTTCGGAAAAATACGGTGTATTCGTTGATAATTATGGAACCGACAGCGTACATAGTTCATTAATAACCCGTCAGGCAACTGACGGAAATGATACGGCAGATATTTTTATTTTCAGACGAGGCGGAACTCAAGGAACTTTTATTGATAACGGAAACGGTGAGCTTGCCTTTACCGCAGATGGCGGAAACATAAAAGGAATTATAAAAATCAACGGTTGGGACGGAGCAACCTTTGAAGTCACAGAAACAACAGGCGTTTCGCCCTTTGATGTCGGCGAAAAATTTGAATTTCCGTTTGTATTTTAAATTTGATATAATACACAAACAGGTCGCGCTTTCAAAGCGTGACCTGTCAAGGTGTCGACAAAGTCGACACCTAAGTCGAAATCAGGATTTCGACTTATTTAAACAGAGGCATGAATATCTCATTCCATCGGCTAAAAAGCCTTGAAACTCGCTATTCTCCTCGACGGGAGTGAATCCCGTCTGCGGATTCCACTTAGGAAACTCTTCGTTTCCTAATACCTTCCGCTATATAAAAATAACTTTGTCTATAGTCTAACAGGTCGCGCTTTCAAAGCGTGACCTGTTATAATTTTTAAGTATACAAAACCTTATGTTGAAAAAAACAATTTAAGCCTATATAATTATAATATTATTGGCTAAAATGAAATTTATCAATATCCGCCGTTACGTCTGTTATTACGTTTATTGATTCCGGCCTGACGTTCATTGGACTGTTTAAGCCATTCTTTCATTTTTTCCTCAAAATCGTTTACAGGATCCTTAGCCTGTGCGGCATCATTACCGGAATTCTGTCTGTTTCTGGGTTCATAGTTGTTTTTATGCTCTCTTGACTTAAAGTTATTCTGCTGTCTGGGAGCTTTGGGAAGAGCCTCTCTTATTGAAAGAGCAATTTTCTTGTTTTCTTCATCAACAGACATTACCTTTACTTTAACTGTATCGCCAACTGCGACGTGGTCGTTTATATCCTGAACAAATCCGTTTGCAATCTGTGATATGTGTACAAGTCCCTGTGCGCCGCCCTCAAGCTGGACTATTGCACCGAAAGGTTTGATTCTTACAACCTTTCCTTCAACTACACTACCTGTCTCGATTTTTTCAGCCATTAATGTTTACACTCCTATTTTAAAAATAATCTGAAATATATCAGTTATTTCAGTATAACACAAAGCGAAAAAAATGCAAACCAATTTATCGGAGGTTTTTATAAAATGAAAAAGAATGATTTTATCGAGGTTATGATTAACGATATTGCCTTTCCCAACAAAGGAAAAGGCATTGTTGAGGATATGCCGATAACCGTTAAAAATACAATTCCCGGACAGAAGGTTATGGCAAGAATAACAAAAAAGAAAAACGGAAATCTGGAAGGTGAATTAAGAGAAATTCTCGAACGCTCACCTCTTGAAACAGAAAAAGGCTGTTCGCATTTCGAGCTTTGCGGAGGATGCAGTTATCAGCGAATCAGCTATAAAGAAGAAAACAAAATAAAAGAAAATATGGTTAAAAAGATACTTGATAATGCCGGCATATCAGACTATGAATTTGAAGGACTTCTTCCTGCTCCCGAAGAAAAGGCTTACAGAAACAAATGCGAATTTTCATTCGGTGACTCCGAAAAGGACGGCGATCTCGCTCTCGGAATGAGAAAAAGAAACAGCTTTTACGAAGTTGTTACTCTTAAGGACTGCAACATAGTTGATAACGATTTCCTCAAAATCATCAACACTACATTGGAGTTCTTTACCGAGAACAATATACCGTTCTATCATAAAAAAAGACATGACGGCCAGCTCCGACATCTTGTTGTGAGAAAAGCAGCTTTTACAGGCGAAATTTTAATAAACCTTATTACAACATCAGACTATACTTTCAATCCGGAGGACTATGCCAAAGCTATTCTTGACACAGAATTAAGCGGAAAAATCGCCGGTATTCTCCACACAATAAATGATTCTCTCGCCGATGTTGTTCAGAGTGATGAAACAAAAATATTATACGGAAATGACTATTTCTACGAAAATCTTCTCGGACTCAAATTCAAAATTTCGGCATTTTCGTTTTTCCAGACAAATTCAAAGGGTGCTGAAAAATTATATTCGGTTGTCAGGGAATATGCCGGAGATACATCAGGAAAGGTTGTATTCGACTTATATTGCGGAACAGGCACAATAGGACAAATAATGAGCGAAGGCAGTAAAAAGGTTATCGGAATAGAAATAGTTGAAGAAGCCGTTGAGGCCGCTAAAATCAATGCCGAGCTTAACGGCATAACCAACTGCGAATTTATAGCCGGTGACGTACTTAAAAAGGTTGATGAGCTCGAAGATAAGCCCGACTTAATTATTGTCGATCCTCCGAGAGACGGAATTAATCCCAAAGCTATTCTCAAAATCATTGATTTCGGAGCCGAAGAGATCGTTTATGTTTCATGCAAACCGACATCATTGGCAAGAGATTTACAGGTATTTGAGGCCAACGGATATAAAACTGTAAAAGTCAAATGTGTTGATATGTTTCCGAGAACTCAGCATGTAGAGACGGTTGTTTTATTAGCTAAAACTTCTGTTTAAAAATATTAAATTACGTAAATTAAATAATTTCGCCATACAAGCGATAAAAGCAAAACAGTCTGCTTAATTTTTACACCAAAGCAGACTGTTTATTTATGTATTATTTATTTCGTTTGCTTGCTCTTTCCATCTTTCTTTTTTCAATGGCATTAATAACCATTGTACAGGCAGCATCACCTGTGATATTTACCGCCGTTCTTCCCATATCGAATATACGGTCAACACCTGCTACAAGTGCAATACCTTCAATCGGAAGTCCGACAGAAGTAAGAACCATTGTAAGCATCATCATACCGGAACCGGGAACACCTGCCGTACCTATTGAAGCAAGCGTTGCCGTAAGGACTATTGTCAGCATCTGCGGCAATGTAAGGTTTATACCGTAACATGAAGCAATAAATATTGCACATACACCCTGATAAATTGCTGTACCGTCCATATTGATTGTTGCACCGAGAGGAAGCACAAACGATGATATTTCTTCCGATGCACCCATTTTCTGTGTACATTCCATATTTATGGGAAGTGTTCCGACCGACGAAGCACTTGAAAACGCAAACATAATGGCCGGCATCATTTCTTTAAAGAATTTTATTGGGCTCAGATTTGCAAACAGCTTTACCGAAATTGAGTAAATACAAATGCTGTGTATTATATAACATACATAAGCAACACCGAGAACTTTTGCAAGCGAACCGACTATTTCCGCACCGTTATCCGCAACAACCGGACATAAGAGGCAGAAAACCGCAATCGGTGAAAGCTTTATAATCATGTCCATACACTTTACAAACACAACATTAAGGCTGTGTATCGCTTTGGCAGCCACTTCACCGTCTTTTCCTGCAAGTATAATGCCAAAACCAACAATAATAGCAATGACTATTACCTGAAGCATATTTGCATTTACCATCGGTTCAAAAAAGTTTGAAGGGAATATGTTCACAAGTGTAGTCATAAATGAGACAGGCTCACTTGCCTCATAAGTGAGGTTGCTTGTTTCGATAAGCGGAAATGCACCCTTAGCCATATTAGCAAATAAAAGGCCTATTGTAATGGCAAAGGCTGTTGTACAAAAATAGTAAATAACTGTTTTTATGCCGATAGAACCTACCTTTTTAATATCCTTCATGGAAATTATACCGTCCATGATCGAACAAAGCACAACCGGAACAATAATAAATTTAAGCAGATTAAGAAATATTGTTCCAAACGGTTTTACATACGTTGTTAGTATATCGGCATGATTCTGAAAGGCAAGACCGATAACAATAGCAAGCACAAGAGCAATGAATATCTTAAGTGCAAGCGATAATTTTTTCTTTTGCATGGGATAACTCCTTTTCTATGTATAAAATTTTATAATACCTTTAAATAAAAAAGACATCTATAGGATTATAATTAAAAACAGCCTTTTCTGCAACTTAAAAATATTACAATCTTCTTTACTTTAATCATTTATTATTGACCTGTTAAAAAAAATGTATGATAATCAAAAATATAATAAGTATATTTCCGTCAGCCGTTTTATCAGCGAATAACATAACTATAATTTTTTTAAGACATTTAAAATATAATACTTATTGTCATATATAAATTATAAAATATTTTATTTATTGTTATTTGTATGATATAATCAATTATATTTCAGTAAAAATAAAATATTAACGTCTGTGAAAGGAAGTGAATCTGATGAAAATAAAAAAATTACACACCAAACTGTTTGGAAATATAAAAACAGCAGTTGTATCGGATAATCTCAGAAGAAGACTTTTATTTTATTTTCTCAACGCCGCACTTTCATTGACATCATTTATAATGACAATAATAAATCTGTTTACAAAAGAATATATACTTATGTTTGCAACATTTTTGTTTGCGGTTTTATGTCTTTTAAATATACTGTTATTGTATTTTTCAAAAATAAAAGAAAAAACCATTTATTACATCTTTGCTTTTGAAGCAATGATGCTTCTGGCTTTCTTTTTCATCAGCGGAATACCGGACGGCTTCAGTGCTCTATGGATATGTCTTATTCCAAGCTTTGCATTACTTATATTCGGTGTAAAAAGCGGCAGTGTGTTTTCTCTGCTCGCTTTGCTTATGATGATTTTTCTGTTTTGGATACCTTCCGGCAGAGCGCTGCTCATGTATCATTACACAAGTACATTTATGCTTCGTTTTCCTTTTCTTTACAGTTCTATTTATCTGATTTCATTGTTAATAGAGCTCGTACGTCGTGAAACGCAGCGTCAGCTTGAAAAGGCAAAGCAGGAATATCAGCATTTATACAGGCATGATGCTTTAACCGGTCTGTATAACCGATACGGCATAAAGGAATATCTGGCAAATATATTCAACGGAAACATAAAACAACATATCTCGGTTATATTATTTGATATTGATAATTTTAAAAATATTAATGATGTCTACGGGCATGAATGCGGTGACATCGTTTTAAAAACCATTTCAAACATACCTTTGCGGCTTATGTGCAAACACTGTCATTTCTGCCGTTGGGGCGGTGAAGAATTTCTGTTAATAATGCAGTGTGAACACGATGCCTCCGTTATAGCCGAAAAAATAAGAAAAGAAGTCGAAAACACACCTATTGACTACAACGGAACAGTCATACACGTCACGATAAGTATAGGTGTGTGCATTATCGAAGATATTTCCGGAATGACTGTGCATGATGTTATCGAGCAGGCAGACAAAGCAATGTATCAATCCAAAAATAACGGAAAAAACAGGGTTACGGTTAAAATCATAAATTAATACGATTATGATTACATAAAAAATGAACGGAATATTCTCCGTTCATTTTTTGTTTACTCCGATATTTTGTTTTGCAGACCAACAGCCATAAGCATTTTGTCATAGCACTTTTCGCATATATCAAAGCTGTCGTGTCTTCCGTCCTTTTCGGAAAAATACCCCCATGTTTTTTCTATTTTATAATAATCCGCAAAAATGCTGTCATTAATTTTTTCTATTTCTCTGCCACAGGCATCGCATATTATTTTTTCGGGAATTTCTTTTACATCAACAACTGCTTTTGTCTTTATCATATACACCACTCCCCTTTTGTTTTTCACGACGTAATTATACAATACAAATCATTTTTCGTATACAGGAAGTTTTTATGTTATTAAATGAGTATATCTGATATAATTTTTTTGAGGTGTTAAAAATGAATTTATATGAAAACTGCCGTCTTTGTCCGAGAAATTGTTCGATAGACAGAACCGGCGGCAAAACAGGCTTTTGCGGAGAAGGCTCAGTTATAAGAGCTGCCCTTGCCTCTGTGCACAACTGGGAAGAACCGCCCATAAGCGGAACCAATGGCTCCGGAACAATATTTTTTACCGGCTGTAATCTCAAATGTGTTTTCTGCCAGAATTACTCCATAAGCAGTGAGCATTCCGGAAAGGAAATTTCAGTCGAAAGGCTTTCGGAAATAATGCTTGAACAGCAGGCAAGAGATGTCCACAATATTAATCTTGTTACTGCCGTCCATTTTGTTCCGTCTGTTATAAAAGTCGTTGAAAAAGCCAGACAAAACGGACTTACAATTCCTATTGTGTACAATTCGAGCGGATACGAAAAAGCCGATACAATAAAAATGCTTGAAGGAACAGTGGACATATATTTACCGGATATAAAATATTTTTCTTCCAAGCTTTCGGCAAAATACTCGTCTGCACCGGATTATTTTGAATATGCCTCTGCCGCAGTAAAGGAAATGCACCGTCAATGCGGGAATGTTATATTTGATGAAAACGGAATAATGCAGAAGGGTATTATCATACGTCATCTTATTCTGCCGTCATGCAAAACCGATTCATTTAAAATACTTGATTGGATAAGGGACAATCTCGGAAACGAAACATACGTATCACTTCTCAACCAATATACGCCCGTATACAATGCGGCAAAATACAAGGAAATAAACCGCAGACTTATGTCTATTGAATACACAAGAGTTATTGAACATTTTTTTGAAATAGGACTTAAAAACGGATATATGCAGGAACGCTCATCGGCCAACAGCAGCTATACACCGATTTTTGACTTCAGCGGATTATAAAAATTTCGGTTTGTAACCTTTTGTCCCTTCGATAAATATAATATAGAAAACGAAAAATCCGGAGGGATAATAATTGAAGCCGACAGTCGAAGCAAAAAACATATGCTTTAATTATCACAGTCTTGACGGTGAAACCGAGGCAATAAAGGATTTGTCTTTCACGGTCGAAAAAGGAGAATTTATCAGTATTGTCGGGCCTTCCGGCTGTGGTAATGCTCTTCCTGCCAAAATACAAATGCACCGCAAAAGCGGTGCATTAATTTTGTTAAATCTTTTCGATAGCCTCGGCAATATTATTAAGTGCAGATACATCAAGAAATTCAATTTCACCCTTATCTACGCAAGCCGCAAAGTTAGGATCAATTGGAAGCTTTGCATAGTAAGGAATTTCAAATTCGTTAGCCTCTTCCTTAACATGGCTCTTTCCGTAAATCTCATACTCCTTGCCGCAGTCCGGACACTTGAAATATGACATATTTTCAACAAGTCCGATAATAGGAACATTCATCATATGTGCCATTTTTACAGCCTTGCCGACTATCATTGAAACAAGATCCTGAGGTGATGTTACAATAACAATTCCGTCAACCGGAAGTGACTGGAACACAGTAAGAGGAACATCGCCTGTTCCGGGAGGCATATCTACAAACATATAATCAACATTATCCCATACTGTTTCTGTCCAGAACTGCTCAACAGCTCCGGCAATTACAGGGCCTCTCCATACAACCGGATCAGACGCATTTTCAAGAATAAGGTTTGTTGAAATTATATCTATTCCCTTGACGGTTCTCATAGGAATAACACCGTCCTCGGTAGCATAAACTCTTCCGCTTATACCGAATGCCTTAGGGATTGAAGGTCCTGTTATATCGGCATCAAGCACAGCCGCATGGTATCCTCTGTTTGCCATGTTTACAGCAAGCATAGCAGTAACAAGAGATTTGCCTACGCCGCCCTTTCCACTTACAACACCGATTACCCTTTTAACACTGCTTGCAGCATTAAGAGGTTTTATCATGCTTTCGGCTTTGTTATCTGAACAGCCCGATGAGCAAGAGTCACAATCATGTGAACAACCCATAAAAAACATCTCCTAACAAATAATAATTATCTTTAATTGCATACATATTAATTATAACACATTATCCTATAAAACGTCAAAAATAATCACTGATTTTTTGTATTTTAAAAGGAATAGCTAAATCAACCCTTCTATCAATAATCTGCGGACTTATGCAGCCCGAAAGCGGTGAGCTTAACATAAACACATCATCTCCGGCAGGATATATGCTCCAGAAGGATCATCTTTTCGAATGGCTGAGCATATTTGACAATGCCTGTCTTGGGCTTAAAATAAGAAAACAACTAAATCCAGCATCAATAGAATACGTAAATATGCTTTTAAAAAAATATGGTCTGTCGGATTTCAAAAACCGCCGTCCGTCCGAGCTTTCCGGCGGAATGCGTCAAAGAGCCGCATTGATAAGAACTCTTGCGGTAAAGCCGGAGCTTCTTCTGCTTGACGAGCCGTTTTCGGCACTCGATTATCAGACAAGGCTTTATGTTTCCGACGAAATCGGAGCAATAATAAACAACGAAAAAATAACGGCAATACTTGTTACACACGACATTGCCGAAGCCGTTTCCATGTGCAGCCGTGTATTAGTATTAACAAAACGTCCGGCAAAAATAAAATCTGTCCACAAAATAGAGCTTGATGCCTGTGGAGAAACTCCAATGCAGAAACGAAATTGTCCTAAATTCCATGAATATTTTAATCTTATATGGAAGGAGCTGGACGTACATGTATAACATAAAAACTCAATCGGCAAAACAGCTTGAATTTATACTCGCCTATAAAAAAAGGAAATGTATAGTATTATTCTCACGTACGTTTCTGCTTATATTTTTTCTGTTTTTATGGGAATTATGTGCTAAATCAGGTATAATTGATGAATTTATATTCAGTTGTCCGTCCGCTATAATAACCTCGGCAATACAAATGCTTTCAGACGGTTCTCTTTTATATCACATATGGATAACATTATCCGAAACCGTAACAGGCTTTGTTATCGGCACAATAATCGGAACTGCCACCGCCACACTTCTCTGGTGGAACAAAACCATATCGGATATATTACAGCCTTATCTCGTTGTGCTCAACAGCCTTCCGAAAACGGCACTTGCTCCGATAATAATTGTATGGCTCGGAAACAACACATCTTCGATAATACTGATAGCTTTGCTAACATCGGTAATAATAACAATAATGAGCGTGCTTCAGGGCTTTATCGAAACCGACAGCGACAAAATAAAGCTGATACGGATATTCGGCGGAACAAAGCCGCAAATACTAAAGGAAGTTGTTTTTCCTTCAAACATACCGGTTATATTCAACGCTCTTAAAATAAACATCGGCTTATCTTTTGTCGGCGTTATTGTCGGCGAATTTCTTGTCGGAAAAGCCGGACTCGGATATTTGATTGTATACAGCTCACAGGTTTTCAAGCTCGACCGTGTAATGCTCAGCGTTGCCGTTCTTGCAATAATGGCGGCTGTTATGTACAGAATAATTACCGCCGTTGAAAACAAATTTATATCCAAACATTAAAACAGGAGGCATTTCTGCCTCCTGCAATTTTTTGTCTTACTGTGCATCAATAACAGTCTTAAGCATATTAACAAGCTCACCCATATCAACATTTGAATCCATATCCATAAGTGTTACCTGAGTATTATCCTTGACAAATTTGACTGTTTTAATTTCATTTACTTCAACTTCATCACTTCCGTAGCTGAATACAACCTTGCCTTCTGCCTCATCAATCTTATCCTGTTCTGTCATTTCGTAATCAGCAGGAACAAATTTGTTTGTCCATTCATAAGTATAAATGTCTGTTCCGTCATAATTTTCTTCAAGAACATAATCAACATATTCCGATTCATCATTTTTCTGGTCTGCATCTAAATAAACAGATGCATCGCCAAGCACATATGTTGCGGAAAGGTTCTTTGTTGTTGCTACCTTGTTTCCGCTGTCGTCCCAGTGGTCTACATCTCCGACATAGCCTTCCTTAAATGTATATCCGTTATCAAATTTATCGATGATATTTATTTCAATTCCTGCATCTTTATCCTGTTCTTCTGTTTTTTCGACAGTATCTACAACATCATTTATATTCATGCCTGAACTCGTACTTACAATCTTTCCGGCACCAACGGCAGTAACACTGATTGCCGCTACGGCAGCTACAACAACAGCAAATTTTTTCCCAAATGATTTTTTCATGTTAATTTCCTCCTTATCCGGCAACTGTGCCAATGCGGATTTTACACATTCATGAAATTCTTCCGGACGTTCATCAAATATTTTGTTCCAATCATGCTTCTGCATATATAACACTCCTTACTTAAATTTCATCATCAAGCATTGTTTTAAGAAGCTTTCTTGCCTTATGCAATCGGCTTTTCACCGTACCTTGCGGCAACTTTAGCATATAAGCTGTTTCTTCAACGCTGTATCCTTCAATATAATACAATACTATTACCGACCTTAGCTTAATCGGGAGCCTGAACACTGCGTCCCTTAGCTCGTTGTCGATCTTTACTTCGGAAGGTATGTCTGCGGTATAATCCTCAAAGGATATAACAAAACCGCTTTTTCTTCTGATTTTATAGCATTCGTTTATCAGTATTCGTGTAAGCCACGTTTTAAAAAATTTTTCGTTCCGAAGATTATCCAGCTTATCATATGCAGTCAGTATTGCCTGTTGAACTGCATCCTCACAATCGCTTTCATTTGCAGACAAAGTTCTCGCAACTCGGTACAGTGAGTTTTCGGCTTCCATAACCTGCTGTGTAAATTCCTGTTTGTTCATTTATTTTCTCCTCAATACCTTAGCAAAACTCAAGTACTTTTTTGTTTTACACTTATTAGATGTTTTTAATAGCTGTGCGTTTCATCATTCGAAAAAAATTTTATAAATAAATTTTAACAGCAGAATTAACCGTTGTAACCCTTTTATGTTTGTCCGCATATTATATACCAACAACAGAAATAGGAGGCAAAACAAATGGCATGCTATCTTTCCAATCCCAACAGCACCTGTGGCTGCAACAATGGCTGTGGCTGTAACAACGGTACAAACAACAGCAATACCAACGGCTGTGGATGCAACAACGGTACTAACAACAGCAATACCAATGGCTGTGGATGCAACAATGGTACTAACAACAGCAATACCAACGGCTGTGGCTGTAACGGCTGCTGCAACAAATGCTGTTGCTGTAGAAACAGTTAAAAATTAATCCAAAAACATCAGGATAAAAATGAGCATGACAGTCAGCGACTGTCATGCTCATGCTATTTTATATTATACCAAAAATAGAAATAATAACCTCTCTTATGCTTTTCATTTCATATATATTTATTCCTTCCGGCTTTTTTATGTTTCCTTCCGTTTTTGCAATATACACGTTTTTAAAGCCCATTCTTGCCAACTCTCTCAATCTTGATTCCACTGCCGGAACCTTCTTAAGCTCTCCGGTAAGTCCGACATCGGCAATAAATGCAGTGTTATTCGGCACAGGCTTATCATATATCGAAGAAACAATGCTTATCATAACCGCAAGGTTTATGGACTGCTCTCTCGGCTTAAGTCCTCCGGTTATTTTTATTACCACATTTTTATCATATAAACCTATTCCGCATCTCTGCTCCAATATGGCTATAATCGTATTGAGCTGTTCCTTGCGGAGTGCCTCACCTGTTCTCAGCGGATATGGCATAAAGGATTTTGACACAAGGCTTTCTATCTCACATATAATCGGTCGTGAGCCTTCTCTTACAACCGTCAGCGCACTTCCCGAAACAGCCTCGTTTTCGGCTCGTTTAGTCATAAAAAATTCACTGGGATTTTCAATGGACACAAGACCTTTTTCCGTCATTGCGAAAAATCCCATTTCTCCGGTACTTCCGAAACGGTTTTTGGATGCAATTATGCTTCGCAGCTCGTCCTGTGTATCGCCTTCCATTATAAGCACAGTATCAACAAGATGCTCCAATGCTCTAAGTCCGGCAAGCTCGTCCTGCTTGTTCATCTGCCCTATTATAATTACCGCACGAGGCTTTGAACTGCTCTTTGCAACCCGGACAAGCTCTCCGGCACATTCCATTGTCTGTGTAGGATTTCCTGCTCTTGACGGATAAAATTCCTCCAATGCAAAGGTCTGTATACTGTCAACAATAATAATATCCGGATTTATTCTTTCTATCTCTCCGAGCACCGTATTCATGCTTGTTGTAGATATAATCCATATATTCTCGTCTATACCGTCAAGTATTCTGTCGGCTCGGCTTTTTATCTGTCCTTCGCTTTCTTCACCGCTGGCATATAAAATATTCAAGCCCTGTTTTGCGGTATTGTTGGCAATTTTCAGTGCAAGAGTAGATTTTCCTCCACCGGGAGGCGATGAAATAATGGAAACGGAATCTCTTACAATACCGCCGCCCATAAGTCGGTCATACTCCGAAATACCTGTTATTATTCGCTCATTTACGTTTGTTTTAACGGATTTAAGACGATTTGCTCCGCCTGTGCTTTCCGGTGCATAATATGTTCTTCCACCGGACGCCCTTCTTGCGGCAGAAGAAGGTCTTTCCGTTTTTTCCTCTAATGTATTCCATTCTCCACACTGCGGGCATTTTCCCATCCATTTCGGCGTAGAATAACCGCAGGAGGAGCACACATAGCTTTTCTTTTCCTTCATAGCAATATCCTCATATTAAAAAACCGCAGGATTTTCTCCTGCGGCATAATTCAGTTTCAGATTTTCTCTATTTTTACATCAGCAGTATTTTTTCCAAGCTCAACGCTGAAATTGATTTTTCCGGCAATGTTTGATTCCATTTTGCCGACAAGCATATCGTCAACAATAAGCTTGTATTCCTGTTCAGGCTCAAGCTCCATTGTTATCTGAACGTCCTCTGTGCTTTCAACATTGAACTCAATATTTCTTTCGTTCATTGTAAAGTTATGTACTGTTGCTCCGGGAACAGATTCAAAAAGCATTTTTCCGTTCTTTTCGAGCTTTGTAATATCTTTATATGTTTTTACCTTATAGAGATTGCCGCAGACTTCAAAGTCAAGGACCTTTTTCTTTTCATCCATGAGATAGTTTCCAAAGCTGATGCTTCCGTTGTCTTCAAGTCTTATTAACTCTTCTATAACTGCCATTTTATATATCCTCCTATGTAGTGTACCACCCTGATTGTTATGTAATTATAACACAAAAAATCTCTCTTGTATAGAAAAAAGAGGAGGTCTTGCCTCCTCTTTAAGAATTTTGTCGGATTACTTTACAGATACAACCTCATAGCCTGCGTCTGTAACCGCTTTTGAAAGCTCTGCATCGGTAACATCCTTTGAAAGCTCAACATAAGCTGTTTTCTTATCAAGGTCAACCTTAGCCTGTACTCCGTCAATGTCGTTAAGAGCCTTTTCAACTCTGCCTGAACAATGGGCACACATCATGCCTTCAATTAACATTTCCTTCTTCATTAAACTCTCTCCTTTGTTTTCTTCGTGTGAAATGCTGTTAATTGGTGTTTCTTCAATATAATCATCTTCATTTATCGAAGGATTATTAGGTTTAAATAATCTTAATCTGAGTGCATTCGAAACAACACATACCGAGCTTAAGCTCATGGCAGCTGCACCGATCATAGGATTTAATTTAATCTGGAAAAGCGGATAAAATACTCCGGCAGCAAGCGGTATACAAAGTGCATTATAGAAGAATGCCCAAAAAAGATTTTCCTTTACGTTCTTTATAACTGCTCGGCTTAATTTAACCGCTGTAACAGCGTCCATAAGGTCACTCTTCATAAGAACAATATCTGCCGATTCAATGGCAACGTCTGTACCTGCTCCGATTGCGATACCTACATCTGCTCTTGCAAGAGCCGGAGCGTCGTTGATACCGTCACCGATCATTGCTGTCTTTCCGCCCTTCTGCTGTATTTCTCTTACAACGGACTCTTTATCCTGCGGCATAACCTCCGAAACAACATTTGTTATTCCAAGGCTTCTTGCAACAGCCTCGGCTGTACGTTTATTATCACCCGTAAGCATTACTACGTCAATACCGAGATCTTTAAAGCACTTAACAGCTGAACGGCTTGTCTTTTTCGGAACGTCCTGAACGGCAATTATACCGAGAGGCTTATCCTTTTCTGCGAAATAAAGAACCGTTTTTCCGGCATTTGAAAATTCCTGCTCCTTCTTTTCAAATACCCTTGTGTCAATGCCGTTTTCTGTCATAAGGTATCTGTTTCCGGCAAATACCTTTTCCGAATTAATATCGGCAACAATTCCTCGGCCGGATACAGCCGTAAAGTTTTCAATATCATTGAAGCTTATATTTCTTTTTGCCGCTTCATCAAGAATTGCCGATGCAAGCGGATGCTCGGAAGGCTTTTCTACTGCCGCCGCAAGCTTAAGAAGTGCATTCTCGTCGCCGTCAACGGCAAATATATCTGTAACAACAGGCTTGCCTTCAGTTATTGTACCTGTTTTGTCCATTACTACCGTTTTTATAAGATGAAGTGTTTCAAGTGCCTCTGCCGATTTGATAAGTATTCCGTTTTCCGCACCCTTGCCTGTTCCGACCATTATGGCAACGGGAGTTGCAAGTCCCAATGCACAGGGGCATGAAATAACGAGAACCGATATTGCACAGGAAAGAGCAAATTCAAACTCTGCTCCGCTTATGAGCCATACAATGGCTGTTATGAGTGCAATGGTCATTACAACGGGAACAAATACACCGGCAATTTTATCGGCAAGCTTTGCGATAGGTGCTTTTGATGCACTTGCGTCCTCAACAAGCTTGATAATCTGTGCAAGAGTTGTTTCCGAGCCTGTTTTTTCTGCACGGAATTTGAAATATCCGTTTTTATTGATTGATGCAGCTATTATTTTATCTCCGACAGTTTTTTCAACAGGAATGCTTTCGCCGGTAAGTGCCGATTCATCAACCGATGAATTTCCTTCAACAATAATACCGTCAGCAGCAATTCTGAAACCGGGCTTAACTACAATTATATCTCCGGGCTTAAGCTCCTCAACAGGAATTTCCTTTTCTTCGTCGTCAAGCTCAACAATGGCTGTTTCCGGTGCAAGCTCGGTAAGTCTTGAAATTGCCTCGCTTGTTTTTCTCTTTGAACGTGTTTCAAGGAATTTTCCGAGAGTTATAAGTGTAAGTATCATTACAGCCGATTCAAAATACAAATCCATATGGTACTTTGCAACAACCTCCATATCTCCGGCACCGAGTCCCCAGCTCATTCTGTAAATAGCGAAAATGCCGTAAATCAAAGCCGCAGATGAACCGACAGCAATAAGGCTGTCCATATTAGGCGCTCTGTGAAAAAGAGTTTTAAAGCCCACCTGATAGTATTTTCTGTTTACATATATTATCGGGAGGCAGAACAAAAACTGCGTAAATGCAAAGGAAACCGCATTGGCATGACCGGTCAGAAGTGCCGGTTCGGGAAATCCAATCATGCTTCCCATCGAAATATACATAAGCGGAATAAGAAAAGCGAAGGAAACAATGAGTCTTGTTTTCATTTCCTTAAGCTCTTCATCGGCAACAGAGCCCTGTTTTTTCTCTGTCTTCATTGAGCCGTCTGCCGGTGATGCACCGTATCCGGCGTCCTCAACAGCTTTTATTATGTCGCTGTCACTTATTTTGCTTTCATCATACTTGACCATCATACTGTTTGTCATAAGGCTGACCGCAACATTATCCTCACCGACAAGCTTTGCAACGCTTTTTTCAACATGAGATGAGCAGGACGCACAGGTCATTCCCGTAACATTAAATTTTTTATTCATCATAACACCTGCCTAAAAAACAATTTATAATCATCCACTAACTTAGTAGGTCTTTTTGTTGTATTCAATATAGCATTGATTATTATGCCCGTCAATACCCCTATACCGCCTATCAGCATACAAAATAAGTATGATTTTCAGTCTGTTTTTAAGTAAATTACACAATACTCCCCCGTAGTATATTTTCTATAAAATAAAAACCTTTGAAATATAGTATATTTTACCCATAATACTTTATTTTATTATTGCATTTTATTGAATATTTGCACATATCCACACCAAAAAGACTTTTTATGCTCATTTTTGACATTTATTTTTTATATTGATATAAACAAAAAAATCGGCACTTAAACCGATTTTTCAATTTAAGTGCCGATATAATTATTTTATTCTTTTGTGCCTTCGTCAGTGCTTTCAGCCTCATCAGCCTTGTCTGCATTAAACACGAACTTGTCGTCCTTAACACCGACTTTTACGCTGTCGCCGGCTTTGATTTCGTTTCTGAGGAACTCTTCCGCAAATTCATCTTCAATCTTAGACTGGATTTCTCGTCTTAAGGGTCTTGCACCGTAAGCCGGATCAAATCCTTCTTTGGCAAGAAGTGAAATTGCTTCATCGGTAAACTCAATGTCTATATCCATATTTTCTTTAACTCTCTTAACAATTTCCTTAGTCATGAGAGCTACAATCTTTTTAACATTCTCTTCATCAAGAGGATGGAAAACGATTATATCATCAATACGGTTGATAAACTCGGGCTTAAAGAGATGTTTGATTTCCTCCATAACCGTATCCTTCATTGCCTGATATGATTTTTCATCACTGTTGTCGGCAACAAAGCCAAGCTTCTTGGGAGCAATGATGCTCTTAGCTCCGGCATTTGATGTCATGATGATTACAGTATTTTTGAAGTCTACCTTTCTGCCCTGTCCGTCTGTAATGTGACCATCATCAAGAATCTGGAGCATTACATTAAATACATCGGGTGATGCTTTTTCGATTTCATCGAAAAGAACAACGCTGTAAGGTTTTCTTCTTATTTTTTCTGTAAGCTGGCCGCCTTCTTCGTATCCTACATATCCCGGAGGCGAACCGATCATTTTAGACACCGTATGCTTCTCCATGTATTCGGACATATCAATTCTGACCATAGCGTTTTCATCGCCGAACAATGCTTCCGCAAGGGCTTTGGAAAGCTCTGTTTTACCTACACCGGTAGGTCCGAGGAACAGGAATGAACCGATAGGACGTTTAGGATCCTTAAGTCCGACTCTGCCTCGTCTGATTGCTTTGGCAACTGCCGATACAGCCTCATCCTGACCGATTACACGTTCATGGAGTATTTTTTCAAGGTTGATAAGTCTTTCGCTTTCCTCCTGTTTTAATGACTGAACCGGTACACCTGTCCAGCTTGAAACAACGGCTGCGATTTCGTCTTCAGTAACAACCTGTTTTGTTTTTGTATTTTCTGTATCCCATTCTTTCTTTGCATCATCAAGCTTTTTCTTAAGCTCTGTCTGCTCTTTTTTAACCTTTGCAGCCTTTTCAAACTCTTCGGTCTTGATAGCCTCTTCCTTCTCTTTTTCAAGAGCGGTAATCTTGTCTTCAAGCTCCTTAACATTTGAAGGTGCTGTATATGTCTGGAGTCTTACCTTTGAAGCTGCCTCATCCATAAGGTCGATAGCCTTATCGGGAAGGAATCTGTCTGTAATATATCTTGATGACATCTTTACAGCCGCCTCAATGGCTTCGTCCGTAATTTTTACATTATGATGAGCCTCATATTTGTCACGAAGTCCTTTAAGCATAAGAATAGCTTCTTCTTCATTTGGCTCATTAACCATTACCTGCTGGAAACGTCTTTCAAGTGCCGCATCTTTTTCGATATACTTTCTGTATTCTTCGATAGTTGTTGCACCGATTAACTGGATCTCGCCTCTCGCAAGTGAAGGTTTAAGAATATTAGATGCGTCTATTGCACCTTCGGCACCGCCTGCACCGATAATTGTATGGATTTCATCAATGAAAAGTACAACATTGCCTGCCGCCTTAACCTCATCGATTACTTTCTTGATTCTTTCCTCAAATTCACCTCTGTATTTTGAACCGGCAATCATTGAAGAAAGGTCAAGTGAAACAATTCTCTTATCCTTAAGTGTTGAAGGTACGTTGCCTTCGTAAATCTGCTGTGCAAGACCTTCAATAATGGCTGATTTGCCGACGCCGGGATCACCGACAAGACAAGGATTGTTCTTTGTTCTTCGGCTTAATATCTGGATAACACGTTCGATTTCCTTATCACGACCGATGATAGGGTCGAATTTGCTTTCAGATGCCATTTTTGTAAAGTCACGGCTGTATTTATCGAGAGTAGGTGTTCCGCTCTTGCTGTCGCCGTTTGCACCTGTACTGCCTGTTGAATCCTCACCGACCATAGACATAATATCTTCATAGAGCTTCTGTCCGTTTACGCCGAGTGATGCAAGAATTCTGACTGCGATTGAATCGTTTTCCTGAATAAGTGCAAGAAGGATATGTTCTGTACCAACATAGCCGGTACCCATTTTAATAGCTTCCTGAACACTCATATCAATGACTCTTTTTGATCTCGGTGTATAATCCTGAGGATAATATCCTCCACCGTTATTAAGACCAACAAGTTCATCTATTTTTTCAGTAATGGCGTCCTCAGTAATACCCTGAGCTTCGATAGCTTTAGAGGCTACACTGTCTTTTACTCCCACAAGGCCAAGCAGAAGATGTTCTGTGCCGACATAGTTGTGGCCGAGATGAACTGCGTACTGCTGTGCCTTTCTGATTGCTTCTTTTGCTTTTTCTGTAAAGTTACCCTGCATATCTGTCAACTCCTTTATGCTGTAATATATATAAGTCGAAATAAGATTTCGACTTGTCTAAACAGATGCATGAATAGTTCATTCCAGCGGCTTAAAAGCCTTGAAACTCACTATTCTCCTCGACGGAAGTGAATCCCGTCTATTGACCGCACAAGACAGTGCGGCGGCAAAGCCGCTTTTGCTTTTTTAAAGCAAAAGTCATGACTGGATGGATTCCACTTAGGAAACTCTTCGTTTCCTAATACCTTCCGCTGAACAAAAGTGATTATGTCTGCAATCTGTTTATTTTATTATCTTTCTGATATAATCGGCTCTGGCTTTATCCCTTTCTGTGGGAGTCATGTCCTTGCCGTTTGTTGTCTGTATTATTGCCGGCTGAATATTTATCATCAACTCAACAGGCCTTATGTTTATATCCGGCATCGGGTCAACGCCCATGTTCTTTGCCTCCATAAGGTTGGAAAGCATCTGCATTGCCTCCTTTGCCGAAATCTTTCTTGCTGTCTTAAGTATGCCGTATGAACGCCATACCTTATCTTCAACATCGTCTTTAGCTCTTGCATAAGCATTTTTCTCAAGCTCCTGTTCACGCTGAACGATAGTTGAAACAACCTTTTTAAGATTTTCGATTATCTCTCTCTCGCTCTGTCCCAGTGTTACCTGATTGGAAACCTGATAAATACTGCCCATTGCTTCCGAGCCTTCTCCGTATATACCTCTTACGGTTATACCGAATTTCGATATTGCCTGTGTAAGACTTCTTATCTGTCCGGTTCTTTCAAGCTGAGGAAGGTGCATCATATAAGATGCTCTCAAGCCTGTACCTACGTTTGTAGGACAGCTTGTAAGGTATCCGAACTTTTCGCTGAAAGCATATTCAACACTTTCCTCGATAAGGTTATCTATTTTATCGGCTGTATCATAGGCTTCGTCTATATTGTCACCTGCCGCTATTGCCTGTATTCTTATATGATCCTCTTCGTTAAGCATAATGCTTATTGTTTCATCATCCTTAACAAGGACTCCGCAGGGCTTATTGTTTCTCATAAGCTCCGGGCTTATGATATGTCTTTCCACCATGCTGAATTTTTCGTTTTCATCAAGCTTGTTTATAGGAATATATTTAAACTGTTCACCGAATACCGTTCTGCTTCCGAGTATCGAATTCTTAACTTCTTCTATCATTTTTTCAGCATCTTCAGCACTCAGTTTATTATAGAAGTTATATTTCTTTAAATTTCTTGCAAGTCTTACTCTGCTTGAAATTATTATGCCGTTATTGCTTTTTTCTTCTTCATACCATTTACTCATGCTTGTCATCTCCTTCAAGAGATTTTATTCTGTCTCTGAGAACAGCCGCCTGCTCATATTCCTCTTTGGCTATGGCGTCAACCAGTTTTCGCTTAAGCTCTTCAAGCTCATGCTTCTTCAGCATAGGGCCGCCGTTTCTCTTGGGTACCTTACCCTTATGCTCGTTGTCGCCATGAATACTTTTAAGCGAACCGGCTATATAAGGTTCAAAGGCATCAAAGCAGGAAGCACATCCGAATTTGCCACTTCTTCTGAACTGATCGTAGGTCATGCCGCAAACCGGACATTTAAGGCCGCCGGATTTATAGTGGCTTGAATACTCATCGGGCTTTGAACCCGTTCCGTAGTTAAGAAGATTCTGGAATATATCCTGAAATGAAATCGGGCTTTCGTAGCTGCCCTCATTGGCACAATGCTCACAATAATAATGTTCTGTTTTTTCTCCGTTTATAACTTGAACCGTATGAACGGTTGCTTCTCTTTTATGACATTTTTCACAAAGCATAATATCCGCCTCCCTGTTTAGGTTATTCCTCCCGGCCGGTTATTATTTCTTTCGGCCTATGAGGTATGCTTTTTGTTTTTGTTAGCCACTCAAGTTGATGAGTGCTAATCGATGTTCAAAATAAAAAACCTTTATTAAGGTTTCTTACTTCTTTTTCTATTTGTTTGTTATTATAGCACATAATTTTTTAAATGCAAGTACTTTTTTAAAATTTTTTAAAAAAATTATGTAAACTTTATTTTTGATGCTAAAACAGGTCAAAAGGAGTACTGTTGGGAGCCTTTTCAAGTATCGATTCCGTCTTTTCTCCGGGCTTTACAACAGTAAGCCTGTAAGCATAAAGTGCTGTATTTACGCCATAAAAGCCTCTTTTGAATTTAGGATTGTATTTTGTATCTCCCCAAAGCGGTGTTCCGGCATTGGCAAACTGCACTCTTATCTGGTGATGTCTGCCCGTATGAAGATTTATGTAAACTAAAGACAGCTTTCCGAATTTTTCTGTGTCCACTGTTTTTATCAGTCTGTAATCCAGAACAGCCTCTTTTGCATTCTTATTTACCTTGCCGTTTACGACCTCGGAAATATTCAGTCTTTGATTTTTCACAAGCCAGTTTCTCAATTCTCCGCTTTCGTTTTTCGGTACACCACAGCATACCGCCATGTATTCCTTGCCGAGCTTTCCGTCAAGAACCTGCTTTCCGAGATATGACGCTGTTTTTTCATTAAGGGCAAAAACCATAAGTCCGCCGACAGGTCTGTCTAACCTATGCACAAGCCATACCTTATTATATTTTTTCTCAAGCAGCGTGAGAATGTCTGTATCGCCTGTTTTGTCCGGCTGTGACGGCATTCCGGCAGGCTTTTCCGCAACAACCAAATTTTTATCTTCATATATAATGTTAATTTCCATATTGACCTCATTTATTTTTTATAACTGCAAAACCGTATTTTCCTATGTGTATATCCAAATATCCATTATCAGCGGCATAATCTTTTTCCGCAACATCGAATTTTCCGTCAGAGCCTTCCATTAATGACACAAAGCCGTTTTTGCTTTCCGCACAGGCAAGCCACGCCGGAACATGAACGAGCATTTCATTATCAGTATTGTTAAAAACCGCAATTACGCATTTCTTATCCGTAAATCTTGCAATGGACACCGTTCCGTAATCAGAATGTATAAATCTGCATGAGCCGTCTGTAAATACGCTATGATTTTTTCTTATATCAACAAGCCTTCTATAAAAATCAAGCATATACAGATTTTCTTTGCCCCATGGATAGGTTCTTCTGTTATCGGGATCTGTCCAGCCGACAACACCGACCTCTTCTCCGTAATATATTGTAGGCATCCCTACCCATACAAACTGGAAAACAGCCGCCTCAAACATTCTTCCGATATTAATGCCTTCTCCTGCCGCCTCCGCACCGAGAGATGTAAGTCTTCCGACCTTGCTGTTCGTTCTTGTAAGAAATCTGGAATGGTCATGGTTGGACAGCTCATTCATGCTTATATTCATGGCATGAGAACCGTATTTAAGGTAGTTATGAGTCATGGCACTTTCAAAGCTTTTGCCGTTTGAAATAAGCTCGCCGTTATAGCTGTCACTATGCTTTTCCATTCCTGTGAAAAACCACGAAACCGGCTCCATAAAAGCATCATAGTTCATTATTGTGTCCCATTCGTCACCTTTGAGCCAATCATAAGCATCGCCGTAATGCTCGGCTATTATGACCGCATTCGGCGAAACTTCCTTAACCCGTTTACGGAAATCCTTCCAGAATTTATGATTAAATTCCGCACTTCCGCCTAAATCTGCCGCAACGTCCATTCTCCAGCCGTCTGCATTGAACGGCGGTTTAAGCCACCTTTCACCGATTTTCATTATATATTCATAAAGCTCCGGCGAATTTTCATAATTCAGTTTAGGGTGGTTGTAATGTCCCCACCAGCCTTCATATTCGCCGTTTTCGTTCCATACAAAATAATCTCTGTACGGACTGTCGGAATTTTTATAGGCTCCTTTGGCACCGGTCAGCTTTTCATATATTCCTTCTCTGTCGAGCCATTTATGAAATGCTCCGCAATGGTTGAAAACGCCGTCTATTATAACCTTTATGCCCATACTGTGAGCCTTTTCGACAAGCTCGGCAAAAAGCTTATCGCTTTCGGTAATATTTTCTTCGGAAATTGTACGGACTGCATATTTATCCTCTTCACTGTCCTTGACTATTTTTCCGAAATGCGGATCGATATGTTCATAATCCTGAATATCATATTTATGATTGCTCGGAGAAACGAAAAGCGGATTGAAATAAATCATTGTTATTCCAAGCTCCTTAAGATAGTCCAGCTTATCTATAACGCCCTGCAAATCACCGCCGTAAAAATTAAATACATCGCTCTCCTCGGGTGTTTTGCTCCAATCCGAAATGTGCTTTACGCTGTGTCCGAGATATTCATATTCGCCGTCAACAACATCATTGCTCATATCTCCGTTACAGAAACGGTCTGTAAATATCTGATAGCCTACCGCACTTTTTGCCCATGACGGAGTTTTATAATCTCTTTTTATCTCGAAATCGCCGTCTGTATTAAGGGACTGCATAATGCCATATTTATTGTAATAAACAATTTTATCACCCCTTTTTATTTTAAATGAATATCGTCTGTTTTCGCTTTCCGAAGCAAATCCATAAAAATAAAAATCGTATATGCCGATATTTTTTTCAAAGAGCATCTCATATTCCGCACCGTCGGAAACCACAGCAATATAGTCTGCCTCTCCCGAACCGATTCTGATTCTTACTTTAACTTCATCATCAAAATCCGGCTCAAAGGGCTGTATGTAATTTTCGGATTCATCACTGTATACAGCCTGTAAGTTTATCGAATTTTTATATATTTCAGTATTTAATAATATCTGTTCACTTATTCTCATATATATCCCCGTAAAATAGATTATCAATATTCTGTACACATATTAAATATATTACATCACAAATGCAATAAAAACTTAAAAGCGGCATAAAAGCCGCTCATAAATTTTAAACAAGTCGAAAACTTGTTTTCGACTTAATCGTTTAACTGCTGTAATCCTCTATTATTCTTCCGAGCCTGTCACGGCCTTCAACATATATTCCATCGTTCAGCATAACCTGTCTGTCGTGGTCAAGTCCGGCAACCGGAATATCCGTTGTCATATATATTCCGTCCTCTTCGTTTTCATAAAACACAGCGACACAGCCGTCATATACTCCGACAACATATCTTTCTTCGTCCTTCGAGCCGATTATTTTTCTTAGAAGAACGCTGTCCGGCGAAAACTCGATAACCTGCCAGTCGGAATAATAATCCTTAACATCTGTCATAGCCTTTCCGACAAGTTCATCGGGACACATACCTTCCATGCTGTCCGTTGTGTCGGTTATTTCATTATAAAATTCATAGGTAAACACAGCATTTTTGTGTAAGCCGTCAGAAACCGTTGTTTCCACATTTTCTTCCGTATTTTCTTTATCTAAAACAACAGCATTATTTTCGTCGGTATTAACAGCAGTATTTTTTTCGACAATTCCGCTCAAGCTTATCATTGCACCGACAGCCGCAACAACAATAATAACAACCGATGTAATCACACCTGCCGCAAATCCACGCAGACGATACATAAAACCACCTCTTACGCAGATTATTGCCTTATACTTCAAAAATTATGCAATTCTCGAATATGCAAGTGAAATAATAATTGCCGCAACCGATATTCCTATCGAAACAGTCATATATCCCATAAGCACAGCCATAACGGCAACAATGCCGAATATCATCAAAATCATGCCGCATTTGGAATAAATACCGGCTTTTTTATCATTATTCTTTACCTCAAATATTCTTCCGATAACATCTGACTCCGTAAGCTCGCCGAAGTATGAACCGAAAGCCGCAATAATTGCACCGACAAATGCCGTAATGCTTGCATAAAGATGATTTATTCCGATAACACCGGAATATGTCATAGTTGTGCCTACAGCACCAATAACAGGCATTGACCATTTCAGAAACAGCTTCATAGCCGGCGGATACTGGTCCGCAAGGTCGCTTTTTTCCGCTTTATAATGAAAGAAAGCATTCATCAGCATAAAGAATATCGGCATTCCGAAAACGGCGAACCATCTCGGTGCATAATTGCTTACGGTTCCGTCATTTGCCCATTGAACCGGCAGCATCTCCGGAAGCTTTCCGAGCATTATAACTCCGGCAATAAGCGGAAGTATGCACACAACGCTTGTTATTATAAGCGATTTCTTTTTATTCATATTAATATCCTCCCAATTAATCCTCATCATTAAAGCAGGTATACATATATTCCGGCACACCTATTCTTTCACCGCTTAAATATCGTATTACCGCATCATTTACTTCGCCGACAACACCGGGTATAAGCTCTATATGAGCCTCTCTTATGGCTTTTCTTGTACGACTGCCTATATCGTTGCATATAAGCACACTCACATTATATTCCGCAAGAAGGCTTGCAACTGCCTCCGGCTTTTTTATAAATGAATATCTTTTTTCAATATTGACAACTCTCTCGTCCTCAACCTCAAAAATCGTAAACTGTCTGCTGTTTGCACAGCTTTTATATATATCGCCCTTATGGGACGGCACAGCTATTCTCATATAACCACTTCCAAATAATATTCTTATTCGTCCATTGTATCATTTTTTGTTTTTTTTCTCAAATTATATTCAAAAAAGAATTAAAAAGATGTAATATTATTTCTGAAATACGAAAAACTAAGTCAGGAGGTTTTTGAATATGGATGAAAGAATTAAAAAACTTGCATATAATCTTGTAAACTACTCTTGCCGTGTGCAGAAAGGCGAAAAGGTTTTAATAAGCTGCAACGGAGTCCACCCACTTCCGCTTGTTAAACAGCTCATAAAGGAAATATACGCCGCCGGAGGTCTTGCCTTTGTTGACTTCACAACAAACTCTCTGGATCGTGAACTGCTTTTGGGTGCAACCGAGGAACAACTCAAAATTCTTGCCGAAAACGAAGCCGCAAAAATGCGTCAGATGGACTGCTATATCGGCGTAAGAGGAGAAGACAATCTTGCCGAAATGAGCGATGTTCCGGAGGATAAGCTTGCTCTTTATGACAAGCTTTATATGAATCCCGTTCATCACGAAATAAGAGTACCTCATACAAAATGGGTTGTGCTCCGTTATCCCGCTCCGTCAATGGCACAGAGTGCACATCAGAGCCTTGAGGCCTTTGAGGATTATTATTTCAATGTATGCAATCTTGATTACAGCAAAATGTCAAAGGCAATGGACTCTCTTGTCGAACTTATGAACAAAACCGATAAGGTCAGACTTACGGCCAAAAATACAGACATTACCTTCTCAATTAAGGATATTCCGGCTATCAAATGCGACGGTGCATGCAACATTCCCGATGGTGAAGTTTATACAGCACCTGTCAGAGATTCCGTAAACGGCACAATAACCTACAACACGCCTTCGGAATATAACAGCTTTACATTTGAAAACGTGAGCCTTACATTTGAAAACGGCAAAATAGTAAAATGTACCGCAAACAACAACGAAAAGGTTGAGGCTGTTTTCAACATTGACGAAGGCGCAAGATATGTCGGTGAATTTGCCATTGGTGTAAATCCCTATATAACAAAGCCAATGAACAATATTCTTTTCGACGAAAAAATAATGGGAAGCATACATTTCACACCGGGCAACTGCTATGATGATGCCTATAACGGAAACAAATCCGCAATCCACTGGGATCTGGTGCTTATACAGACACCGGAATACGGCGGCGGAGAAATTTATTTCGATGATGTTCTCATAAGAAAGGACGGACGCTTTGTTCTTCCCAAGCTTGAAGTTCTTAATCCCGAAAATCTAATGTAAACACTAATTATTGCCGACAGTTTCCGCTGTCGGCAGTTTTATTTTCGCTCAATACGCATTTTTATCAATATTTACTTTATTTTTCACCATAAAACGGATATAATAGTTTTATATGCACTATTATACAAACTATTAGGAGGAATCTATAATGGCAGAGAAATTCTACATAACTACGCCAATTTATTATCCCAGCGATAAGCTTCACATCGGACATTCCTATTGCACAGTTGCTACTGATGCAATGGCTCGTTATAAAAGACTCAGAGGCTATGATGTAATGTTTCTTACAGGAACAGACGAGCATGGCCAGAAAATCGAACGTATTGCCGATGCTCTCGGAGTAACACCTCAGCAGTATGTTGATAAAATCGTTGCCGGAGTAAAAGAGCTTTGGGCAAGCCTTGATATATCTTATGATAAATTCATCCGTACAACAGACGATTATCATGTAAAGGCTGTTCAGAAGATTTTCAAACAGCTTTATGACCAGGGCGATATTTATAAGAGCGAATACGAAGGCTGGTACTGTACACCCTGCGAATCATTCTACACAGACGTTCAGCTTGTAGACGGAAAATGTCCCGACTGTGGTCGTGATGTTGAAAGACTTAAAGAGGAAAGCTATTTCTTCAGACTTTCAAAATATCAGGACAGACTTATCAAATATATCGAAGAGCATCCCGATTTCATTCAGCCTCAGACAAGACAGAACGAAATGATTAACAACTTCCTTAAGCCCGGTCTTGAGGACTTATGTGTAAGCCGTACAACCTTCAACTGGGGCATTCCCGTAACATTCGATGACAAGCACGTTATCTATGTATGGGTTGACGCACTTACAAACTATATTACTGCTCTCGGTTACGGTTCTGATGACGACAGCAATTATAAAAAATACTGGCCTGCCGATATTCATGTAGTAGGAAAGGAAATCGTGCGTTTCCATACTATCATTTGGCCTGCTATACTTATGGCACTCGACCTTCCTCTTCCCAAGAAGGTATTCGGTCATGGCTGGCTCATAATAGATGGCGGAAAAATGTCCAAATCAAAGGGCAACGTTGTTGATCCCAAGGTACTTGTTGACAGATACGGTCTTGATGCAATCCGTTATTTCCTTCTTAGGGAAATTGCTTTCGGACAGGACGGAAACTTCACAAACGAGGCTCTTATCCAGAGAATCAACTCAGACCTTGCCAATGACCTCGGAAACCTTGTTTCAAGAACAGCCGGCATGATTGAAAAATATTTCGGCGGACAGCTTCCCGTTGAAAGAGAAGAAACAGAATTCGATGCATCTCTTAAGGAAACAGCAAAAGCAGTAACAGAAAAGGTTGACGGTCTTCTTGACAACATGCTTTTCTCCGATGCACTTGCAGAAATATGGACACTTATCAGACGTGCAAATAAATACGTTGACGAAACACAGCCCTGGATACTTGCAAAGGACGAGGCTTCAAAGGCTAAACTTGCAAACTCACTTTACAATCTTGCCGAAGCAATCAGAATCGTTTCAATACTCATTCAGCCGTTTATGACAAAGGCTCCTGCTCTCATCTGGGAACAGATCGGTGTTAAAGACGACGCAATCAAGACTTGGGACAGTGCAAAGGAATGGGGACTTCTTCCTGCCGATGTAAAGGTTAAAAAAGGTCCTGCCATCTTCCCCAGAATTGATATGAAAAAAGAGCTTGAAGAGCTTGAAGCTGCTATGAAAAAGGCACAGGAATCATCGGTTGCAAACCAGACAAAGAAAGCCGAAGAGGCTAAAAAAGCACAGGCTGAGAAAAAAGAAGAAGAACCTGTACAGGAAATCACTATTGATGACTTCGACAAAATCAAACTCAAGGTCGGAACAGTTATCGCATCCGAAAAAATGAAAGGCTCCAAAAAGCTTCTCAAAAACCAGATTAAAATAGGAAACGAAACAAGACAGATTCTTTCGGGCATTTCTCCCGATTATACTCCCGAAGAAATGGTAGGAAAGAAAGTTATCGTTCTCACAAACCTCCCTCCCAGAAAAATGATGGGCGAAATGAGCTACGGTATGATTCTTGTGGCAGAAGACGAAAACGGACAGCTTGCCCTTGCATCTGTTGACAAAACAGACTTTGCGGACGGCTCCGAATTAAGCTAAAATAAAACTGACATACACAACAATAACCGGAGTGTTCATCACTTCGGTTATTTAATATTAAGGAGATTTTTATTATGTATTTTGAATCACACGCACATTATGATGATGAACGCTTTGATGAGGACAGGGACACCCTTCTTGCATCTTTTCCGGCAGAAGGCATAGAAACCGTTGTAAATGCCTCTTCGGATATAAAGTCCTCAAAGGCATCAATAGCTTTAAGCGAAAAATATCCGTTTTTCTATGCGGCAGTCGGCGTACATCCACATGAGGTAGAGAACATAACAGAAGCTGATATTGACGAACTCAGAGAGCTTTCAAAGCACCCTAAGGTTGTTGCGATAGGCGAAATAGGTCTTGATTATTATTACGACCTTTCTCCGAGAGATTTACAGCGTCATTGGTTTAAAAGACAGCTTGAGCTTGCCGACGAGCTCAAAATGCCTGTAATAATCCATTCCAGAGATGCCGCACAGGAGTGCTTTGATATTATCAAAAACAGCAATGTACGAAACGGCGTTATCCATTGTTACAGCGGAAGTGCCGAAATGGCAGAGGAATATATCAAAATGGGCTTTTATATAGGCGTAGGCGGTTCGCTTACCTTCAAAAACAACAAAAAAGGTGTTGAAACAGTCGAACGCATTCCGATAGAAAAAATTCTTATAGAAACTGATTCGCCCTATCTTGCACCTGTTCCATATAGAGGCAAAAGAAACGATTCCCGACTTTTGAAATATGTTGTAGAAAGAATAAGTCAAATTAAAAATATTCCCGAAAATGATATATGCAACATAACCAAAAATAACGCCCAGAATCTGTTTATAAAATAATTGTTGCATATTTGTTACATTTATGTTAATATAATATTCGTGTATAGTTAAGAAAATCGAAACAACTTTGATTTTCATATGGTTCATCGCCAAAAAATTTTTCATGCAAACGCATTAATCAAGGAGTGTTAGTCAGTAACAAACCACCGACAAGGCTTATTTTTTATAGGCTTTGCGGCTGGCGGCAGTCATCCTTGGCTGCTGATTTAACCGGTATGCCCTTTATTGTTTTAATCGGGTATGCCAATTAAAGGAGGAAACTATGACAAAACGACTTAGAGTAATTGCTATCGTGATTGGGTTATTGGCAATGCTGAGCGGAAGTGTATCCGCTTATAGTAAAGAAAATTTAAGTGTAACAATTATTGAAGGAAAGAATGAATTTTCAACTAACTTAACTGAACCAATTACAGTTAAACAACTTCTTGAGCTTCAGGGCATTACTGTTTCTGAAGATGATGAACTTAACTATGCGCTTGATTATACGGTACAGAGCGGAGATACGGTCAAAATAAAGCATTCTATACCGGTTATAATCGAGTACGATGATATTCCCCGTATGGTACGCACCACTTCCCTTACCGTCGGAGAACTTCTCGACAGCGTAGCAGGTGATTACGAAGAGCGTGAGTATTACCTTGCAAAAGATTTATCCAGAGACGACCTTCTCAAAAAAGGAATGATAATCAAATTATCATCAACAATGACAAAAAAGGTTACAACTTATGAAAAAGTTGAGAAATCAGTAGAATACAGAGAAACAAATGCAATCGCAAAGGGTACGGAACGAGTTGCCGTTGAAGGCAGTGACGGACTGGTCAAGATTATCAGTGAGGAAACCTATGTCGGAGGCGAGCTTACCGATACAGCCGAAATCAGCCGTGAGATTGTTACCGAACCCGTAAATACAGTCATTGAAAAAGGAACCGCAACAATGGTATCAACTCCGGTAGGTGATTTTGAATATACCAAAAAAATCGATATGGTTGCCACCGGATATACACAGTATGATGAAGGCTGTAACGCTTATACGGCTACCGGTGCTTTAGCCGTCAGAGGTGTTGTTGCCGTTGATCCATCTGTTATTCCGCTCGGAACAAAGCTCTATATTCCGGGTTACGGCGTTGCCACCGCACAGGACACAGGCGGAGCCATTAAGGAAAACAGAATAGACCTTTGCTATAATTCACTTGACGAGGCTTTTGCCTGGGGCAGAAGATCCGTTACAGTTTACATTCTTCAATAATACAATCACAATCACCGCCCGTTAAACGGGCGGTTTTCTATTCTCAAAAATAAATGATAATTATTATCAATTACCTATTGCATTCTTAAACAATATGTAGTATTATTATTTTAACAAATAGCTATATCTTGAGTCAGGAGGAATATATAATGTTAGATGTTACAGTATTAAACGGAACTATGGAACAGAAAGAAATTGATGAATATGTTAAATTCATTGAAAAGGAAAATCCCGAAAGAAAGCTTGAAACACTTGAGCTTACAATCGACGGCGATTTTGTTGATATGAAATATACCTTCAAACCTGTTAAATTTGACCGTATCCGCCGTATAACAGGCTATCTTGTAGGAACAATGGACAGATGGAACGATGCAAAAACAGCCGAAGAGCATGACCGTGTAAAGCATTCTCTTGAACTCAGCTAATATATCTTATTTAAAACCATGGGACTTTGTCCCATACCCAACCACCCTTTAAAAAAGGGTGGACCTAAATTCTATCTAAAATCATTTTATCAAATGATTTTAGGACTATGCTTTTCAAAGTTATACTTAAAAAATATAAGTTTATCAAACTTAAAAAACTCCTGAAACCGGAACGGTTTCAGGAGTTTTTTACTATAGGCAAAGTTATTATACAGCGGAAGGTATTAGGAAACGAAGAGTTTCCCAAGTAGGATCCATACTGTCATGACTTTTGCTTTGAAAAAGCAAAAGCGGCTTTGCCGCCGCACTGTCTTGTGCGGTCAATAGACGGGATTAACTCCCGTCGAGGAGAATAGCGAGTTTCAAGGCTTTTTAGCTGATGGAATGAGCTATTCATGCCTCTGTTTAAGCAAGTCGAAATCCTGATTTCGACTTAGGAGTCTTTATTCAACTGTAACGCTCTTAGCAAGGTTTCTCGGTTTGTCAATATCTGTTCCGAGATTTAATGCTACATAATATGCAAAAAGCTGGTTAGGTATATTTGCAAGCACCGGAGCAAGTATATCCAATGTCTTAGGAATATAGAATATATCGTCGGCAACCTCCGAATTAATCATCTTATTGCCTTCCATTGTTATAACTATGGTCTTTGCACCTCTTGCCCTTACCTCTTTAATATTGCTTATTGTCTTTTCAATAATATCGTTCTGTGTCGCAATGGCAATAACAAGCGAATTATCATCAATCATTGCTATCGGGCCATGCTTAAGCTCTCCTGCGGCATATGCCTCGCTATGGAGATATGCAATCTCCTTAAGCTTAAGTGAGCCTTCCTGTGATACCATATAATCAAGGCCTCTGCCTATATAGAAAACATTGTGTACGTCTTTATATTTAGCGGCAAGTCTCTTTTCTTCGTTTTCCTTCTGGAGAATGTACTCAATCTTCGAAGGCAACTGATACATTTCGTCCCTAATCTCTTCAAATTCCTTATCGGAAATTTTTCCGAGTGTAAGTGCAATATGTGCTGTAAGTATATACATTGCGGCAACCTGTGCGGAATATGCCTTTGTTGATGCAACGGCAATTTCCGGTCCGGCAAGAATATAAAATACATCATCAGCTTCACGTGCAATCGAGCTTCCGACAGCATTAACTATCGCAAGAACTCTTGCATTGTGTTTCTTCGCTATTCTGAGTGCCTCAAGTGTATCAGCGGTTTCACCGGACTGCGAAACAACAATAAGAAGTGTTCTTTCGTCAAGAATAGGGTCCTTGTATCTGAATTCACTTGCAACATCACTTACAACAGGAATACGGCATATCTTTTCAATAAGATATTTTCCCACAAGACCGGCATAATAAGCTGTTCCGCAGGCAACAATATATATTCTGTCTATATTATCAAGCTCTTCTTTTCCGAGTTTAATATCGTCGAGGTCAACAAAATTTTTGTCCTCTGGCATTCTCTTAAGTATTGTTTCTCTTACTATTCTCGGCTGTTCATGTATTTCCTTAAGCATGAAATGAGCAAAGCCGTTCTTTTCGGCAGCCTCAATGTCCCATGTTACATGGAATATATCTCTGTGAACAGGCTGTCTGTCCTTATTATAAATATTAATAGTATTTTCTGTGATTACGGCAACCTCATTGTCCTCAACAAAATAAACCTCTCTTGTATGATGAAGAATTGCAGGAATATCACTTGCAATAAAGTTTTCGCCTTCACCCTTACCGATTATAAGAGGTGCGCCCTTTCTTACTGCAATAAGCTTTCCGGGTTCATCTTTGCAGATGATACCGAGTGCATAAGTACCTTCTATTCTGTCAACGGCACTGAAAACAGCGTCTTCAAAGCTCATACCGTTTTTGTAGTTATCATCAATAAGATAAGTAACCGTTTCGGTATCTGTTTCCGATTTAAAGGTATAGCCCTTTGCAAGAAGCTCTTCCTTTATCTCCATGTAGTTCTCGATTATACCGTTGTGTACAACACCGATTATATTATCGTCACTGACATGTGGATGTGCATTAACATCGGAAGGTGCTCCGTGTGTTGCCCATCTTGTGTGTCCTATACCAAGTGTTCCCGTAATAGGATTTTCTTCATAAAGCTTTTTAAGGTTTTCAAGTCTGCCCTTTGCTTTAAGAAAGTTTATATTAACTCCGTCATGTACAGCAATACCCGCTGAATCATATCCTCTGTATTCAAGCTTTTCAAGCCCGTTTAACAAAATAGACGGTGCCTGATTTTTACCAACATATCCGACAATACCGCACATAATAAGTTCCTCCTTTGATGTCAGTACGGATTACTGAAGATTTTTTTCGATTATCGCAGCGAGCTCTTCCGCATCACGCTGCATCTGTTCTATATCGGTACCTTCTATCATAACCCTTACAAGAGGCTCTGTACCGCTAGGACGGATAAGAACTCGTCCGTCACCTTCAAATTTCTTTTCAAGTGAATGAACGGCAGCACTTACCTCTTCATTATCCATATAAGTATTTTTATATTCGTTTTTTATTTTTGCATTAACAAGTACCTGAGGATAAACGTCCATAACATTAGCAAGCTCACTCGCTTTAACGCCTTTCACCTTAAGTACCGTAAGCATCTGAATGGCTGTAATTATGCCGTCACCGGTAGTATTATATTCATGGAATATAATGTGTCCGGACTGCTCGCCGCCAAGACAATAACCGCCTTCAAGCATTTTTTCTATAACATATCTGTCACCGACATTTGCCTGCTCGATGTTTATGCCATGCTTCTTGCCCATTACGGATAAGCCCATATTGCTCATTACCGTTCCTACAACGGTATCTCCGCTGAGCTTTCCGTTTTCCTTGAGATAAAGGCCGCATATAGCAAGTATTTTATCTCCGTCAATAAGCTCTCCGTTTTCATCAACGGCAAGACATCTGTCTGCATCGCCGTCAAAAGCAAAGCCTATATCCGCTCCATTCTCAACAACAAGCTTTTTAAGTGAATCAATATGTGTTGAACCGCAGTTAAGATTTATGTTATTTCCGTTAGGCTCGTTGTGTATAATACAAAGATCCGCACCAAGGTTTAAAAGAGCAATAGGTGCCGCTTTATATGATGCACCGTTGGCACAGTCAATGGCAACCTTAATTCCGTTAAATTTAACCTTGCCCGATGCTGTAAGAAAATCAATATAATCATCAAGAGCTTCTTCCGCAACACTCTTTGTTCCTATAAATTCGCCGGTAGGTTTGGGAAGGTCGTCCCTGTCTGAAAGAACAATTTCTTCAATCATGTTTTCAAGCTCATCTCTGAGCTTATAGCCTTCGCTGTTGAAGAACTTAATTCCGTTATATTCAACAGGATTATGAGATGCTGATATAACTATGCCGGCATCAAGCTTATATTTTCTTACAAGATACGCAACCGCAGGTGTAGGAACAATTCCGGCAAGAACAGCATGTGCTCCGACAGAGCATATGCCGGCAGTAAGTGCCGCCTCAAGCATATCTCCGGATATTCTTGTATCCATACCGACAAGTATTTTAGGTGTATGAGAAGTTTCTTTTGTCAAAACATAAGCACCGGCTCTTCCGAGCTCGTATGCAAGACGGCCCGTAAGTTCTGTATTTGCAATACCTCTTACTCCGTCTGTTCCGAATAATTTGCCCATTTTTTATTATCCTCCTTACAGCAATAAATAACCGATTACTGTAACAAATATCTTACAAATATATTTCCAACACATTAACATATTTTTTTATTATACCATTTATACTGTCGTATTACAAGATTTTGACGTATATTAGGGCATAACGATGCAGTAATAAATAATTACTGTACGGCACTTTCATCCAAAACCGACATTCCCTGCAAAGGCTGTGCCATATCTGTATTTACCTTTGCTTTATTAGTATATGCATAAATGGTAAACGGTTCATCTTCATTAAGCAGATAAATTCTGTAACAAGGCACAAGACGCATTTTTGAGCCGTCAACTATTTCATCGGTATCCTTAAAATCATATCCGATTTCCATTTCTTCTATAAATTTTCCGGCATTGCTTTCATTTTTATTTTCATAAATGTATGTAAGCACAGCCTCTGCCGAAGAATAAATATCCTCACTGCTTTCGGCAAACCCGTTTATATCATAATCCTCGGATTCTATGCTTCTTATTCCATTCTCATCTATAAAAAATATACAATAGTTGTTGAATATTTTATATCCCTTATAATATTCATAGTATTCAAGCTGATAACCGCCGTTTTTGTATATAACCCTGTCAAGCACATATGCCGAATACTTATCGCCCATTTTATGTATAAAATCCGATGCAAGACTTTGAGCCGCACTGTTTCCGAGTACATTTATTTCGCCTATTCCGGTGTTGGAAACATAGCTTATCTTGCTGTTTTCCACAGTAAGCTCTGCCGAATAGCTGTGCATAACCGTTTTTTCTATGTCGGCTGTAACATCAACCGCATCATCGGCGTCGAAGAAAATACTTTTAAGCTCATCAATATCCGGATCCGACACGGTAACATCAAGCTGACGCATCGGCTTATATTCGGTAATGAAGTTTGTATAAATACCGATTCCGTTTTCGGCAAGTATTCTGTATGCGGCGTTTTCTTCGTCCTGTGTAAGACGGTAATCATTGTTATAATATCTGTTCACAACAAAAAGTACAATGTTAAGTGCCGCCAGCATAACTATTATTATTCTTTTAGCCTGCTTCCAGTTCATAGGTATTCACCTCATTTATAAGTATCACCGACAATAAGCTTATTGTTAAGCTCCGTAAACCAGTATATACCAAGCTTATCGGAATCATCGTCATAATATCCGATATACATATCATTTATTGATGTTATTGTATCGTTTCCGGTATAATTCATTATTGCATTATCCCATGCCGATATAATATCTATATTCATTTCATCTGTATATTCATCATTCAATGAGTATTTATATGTAATTCTTTTATATCTCTTTACATTTTTATTGCTTACAACAACCTCAACGGCATGGCTCATGCCCGTTTCTTCCGCCGTTTTTTCCGAAATGACTATCGGTATATTATCAACGGCATAATCATAATAAAACACAAGTCCATCACTTCTTGTTTCCGCACCGGATAAATATAAATCATTCGTTATTCCGGTATCCTTTTTTATAAATTCGGAGCTTATTGTATATGCCTCTGCCAATGTCTGCTCAGCCGAAGAGCCGTCAACATCATAGTTGTAATATTCCAGAACTCCGTTTTCATAATATTTTACGACAAGGTCATCACTGCTTATTGTGTATATTCCGTTTACATCATTTATTTCAGACGCAGCTATATAATTTCCCAAAAAGTTATTTGCATTTGTTTCTATAACCGAAACATCTGTTGCACCGTCTTTTTCAAATGAATTTGTTTTTTCAAGAAGCTTATATTCATATGATCCGTCATTCCACTGCGGTACATATATACTGCCGAAAATATTCAGTCCGCTTTGAACCGTCGAAATATACTCTATGGATTCGTTGTCCGAATACTGCATAGTCTGAATGGCATTATAAAGCGCGGCAGACTGTTCGCTGCTGTTTACGGTAAGAACGCATACCTCCGACGTTGTTTCATCAATAAAATAACAGCTGGTGGTTTCTCCGTTTCCGCCGGAAGGCACAACAACTATGTGGTTCAGATTTTTTACATTCTGTGTAAATTCATCATTTGTAACCGCATAGCCCTTTATATATTCCTTAGCCGACACAACAAACGGATACTCCAGTATTACTGCCTTACCTTCGATGTATTCGCTCCAGTTAAGCTCTGCCAGCGAACTGTATTTTCCGTTAATCAATGCGTCCTTTATAATCTGCTCGCTTAAATTAATTATCGAGTTATTTTCGGAATTTGAATAAAGCATATTAAATTTTTTATTTCCGTAGCCTACAACTGTCTTTTCAGGCTCAATTATTTCATAAATATCATCTGTTGTTCCGCTGTTTCGTCTTGCGCTGGTAAACAGAGAATAAAAAAAGTTATGGCTGTAAGTATTCCCAAGCCATAACTCTCCTGTCTGAAAAACCGCTGCAGCAATAAGAAGAAATATAACCAAGTTTGTAATCTTGTTTTTCATATTATCACCGCTAATTATAAATTCAGTTTACGGATTACCGATAATCAAATTCTTGCTCCTGGCATATAAACGCCATTTTCAAGCCTATCCTTTATATCGGTGCTTTTTCTCTTGATAACCGCAGATACAGACGCTCTGCCGTCTGCTGTCTGGACAACAATTATGTTTTCGCCTATATCAAGACTTATGTTTTTAGAAAAATATCCGCTTACTCCGACTGTCGTTTCATAAGTCTTCACCGGAGTAAGTACGTTTTCCTCATTTTCTTCGCATAACATAATCATTATCTTGGTTCCGCTCTGTGCGGTTCCTGTTATTCTGCGTGATTCATTGAATGTAGATTCATATTCACGGCTCATATCTATGCCGCCGGTAATTGTTATTACATCAGGTTCGCCGTTATATACTGCTGCAAATGAATTCACAGAGAAAAGCATACTTATTATAACTGTGAGTACTGCTATTAATTTTATTTTTTTCATACAACGAACCTCCTTTGCCATTACATGACGGAGATCCGTCGTGTAATATATTTGCAATCATTTTATTATAGGCATTATTATACACGCCTAATGTTACAATCATATTACACTCAGATTACTGTTAAATTACAGTTTAATCCATTATTCAAACTCATCTTCATCGGACAGCTTGTTTTCCTGTCCCTTTAAAAACCACATTGTCATTGTGGTTCCTTTTCCGTATTCGCTTTCTGCCGTAAGCTTTCCGCCATGGCCTTCCATTATCTCCTTAGCAATAGCAAGACCGAGTCCGGTTCCGCCCATAGCACGGCTTCTTGCTTTGTCTACGCGATAAAATCTTTCGAATATTCTCGGAAGATCCTCTTTTGAAATTCCCATGCCTGTATCAGCAACGGATATTTTGTAATATTTGCTGTCCTCTGTAACAAATATCCTTATCGTTGCACCTTCCGGACTGTATTTAATCGCATTTGTCGTTATATTGTTTATAACCTGATTAACTCTGTCACGATCGGCAACAACATAAGCATTGTCGTCCGGATAAAGCTCAAGTATCAAATTCTGATGCTTGTTTTCCGCATGGATTTTATTCTGACGGACGTTTTCACTTATAAACTCATTTATAAATACCTTCTTATATGAGAACTGTACCTGTCTGTTATCAAATCTCGAAAGCTGGAGCAGGTCTCTTACAAGGAAGGACATTCTGTCTGTTTCCGTATTTATTATGTTAAGGAAATCCATTGCAACGTCCTTTTCCTCAAGAGCTCCGTACATAAGAGTTTCTGTATAACTCTTTATCGTCGTAAGCGGTGTACGCATTTCATGAGAAACATTGGCAACAAATTCCTTACGCATATCATCAAGCTTTTTCTGCTTTGTTATGTCCTGAAGAACAACAACTATGCCTTCTATTTCCTCCGTTTCATTGAAATAAGGAGAAAAGCTGGCATTTATGAACTTGTTTCCTACCGGGAATGTATACTGGCTCTGTGAAATATGGTTAAGCACATCATTTGAGCCGTCCTCAAGCTCAATTCCCGTTCTTTCTATAAAGCCGTCAATATCAAAATCCAAATCGTCCACTTCAAGCATTTCCGTAGCAACCGTATTGGCATGGCTTATGTTTCCGCTTTTATCAAAGGAAATAACGCCGTCGGTCATGTTATGAAGAATTGCCTCAAGCTTATTGTTCTCTCGGAAGGTTTCGCTTACGGTTTTATTAAGCTCCGACGCCATATAGTTAAAGTTTTCGGCAAGCTGACCGATTTCATCATCGGAAAATACATCTGCTCTCTGCTTCAAATCACCGCCGGCAAATTCCTTTGCCTTCATGGTAAGCTCATGTATAGGTCCCGTGATGGTTCTTGCAAAAACATATGCCATTATAATTGCAAGCACAAGTGCAAGAAGTATGGCAATAACAATGGTTCTTGTTGTCTGTGCAAGGCTTTCCTGCATTGATGACGCATTCATCTGTGCATAAACAACATATTTCACATTTCCGTTTATTGTCATGGCCGGAGTAGCATAGCATATCCATGTGGAATTGCTTTCGGTATCCGTTCTGGAATCGTCAAAGCCTTCACTTCCCGAAATAGCCATAAGCACAACCGAATTTTTGTAATCGGGAAATGGCGGCTGTGAAACCGTTGTTGACGCAACCGTTTCTCCGTAGCTGTTTATTATGTTTCCCTGAATCTGACTTCCGGAGGAGTTGCTTCGTGTAAACTGCTCCAGCCCTGTCTGGTAATCGGCCTCGTCATAGCTTTCAACAACCTGCTCGCATACCTTTTCCGCATAGAGCTGCAACTGGTTTTTAGCTTTACCGATTTCTGTTTTCTGCATTGTGATAAGCATGTATGAGCCTGTGACTATCATAACTATGAATACAAGGCCGAGATACATCACAATCAATCGCCATTTTATGCTTTTCATTAAATCACCTTTAGTTTACCCCGAAGCTGTAGCCTACGCCTCTTTTAGTTATTATGTACTCCGGCTTTCCCGGATTGTCCTCTATTTTTTCTCTTAATCTTCTTACTGTAACGTCAACGGTACGTACATCACCGTAATATTCATAGCCCCATACCTTTTCGAGAAGCGTTTCTCTTGAAAATACCTGTCTTAAATTCTGAGCAAGGAATTTAAGCAGCTCAAACTCCCTGTATGTAAGCTCAAGAACCTTTCCGTCTTTTCTTGCCTCAAATTTGTCCAGATCAATTTCAAGCTTTCCGAACTTAAGTACATTGCCCTTTTCGACAGCAGGCTCATTTTTAACAACCGAGCGTCTTAAGTTGGCTTTAACTCTTGCAATAAGCTCTCTTGTTCCGAAGGGCTTTGTAACATAATCGTCCGCACCCATTTCAAGGCCGAGCACCTTGTCAAGCTCTTCTGCTCTTGCTGTAAGCATTATTATAGGTATATTGTATTTTTCTCTTATCTTTCTGCAAGCCTCATATCCGTCCATTTTGGGCATCATTATGTCGAGAAGAATGAGATCCGGCTGATGTTTTTCCACTATTTCCACAGCTTCCTCTCCGTCACCGGCAGTCAGAACCTCATAGCCTTCCTTTTTGAGATTGAAGGCAATTATATTAACGATATTCTGTTCATCATCAACAACAAGAACTGTCTGTCCCATAGTAATCCTCCATATCATATTTTTATAAATATTATACTAAACATCAATTATTTTTACAAATATGTATATCTTAAATTCCAAATATTTTCTTTTCGGCACGTTTGAAATCCTCCGGAATATCCGCAAAAATTTCTTTTCCGTTCAGATATTCCAGCTTTCCGTTCATTCCGTTTATAACCGTTTTGTAAGCATGAAGGAGTTGTCTTTTAACTCCGATTTTTTCAAAAGCCCTGTTTTCTGCCGCATTGCCGTATTTTATATCACCTATTATCGGTATGCCTTCGCTTTTAAGATGAAGTCTTATCTGATGCGATTTTCCCGTAATAAGCTCTATTTCAAGCAATGAATATTTATCTGTATGTTTAAGCGGTTTAAAAACCGTTATTATTTTCTTACCACCGTTTTTATCGGAAACATATGCTTTATTTTTATTTCCGTCTTTTTCATAAAAGCTTTCAAGCCTTTTTCCTTCCGTCACCTTTCCGCACACAAGCGTTTTATAGTACTTTCGGATTTTTTTATCCTTTATTGCCGCATTAAGCTGTCTTACCGCATCGGAATTTTTTCCTGCAATGACAATTCCGCTTGTGTTTCTGTCCAGTCTGTTGCAGAGTGCCGGAGTAAAGGTGCTGTCCTTCTGCGGAACATACTCACCCTTTTCATTGAGATAACTCAATATCTGGTCAATCAGCGTGTTGCTGTCGTCCTTTTTTTCCGCATGGGAAAGCAGACCTGCCGGTTTATTAACAACAAGTATGTTTTCATCTTCATAGACTATATCAAATGTTCTTTTTACATCGGAAACGGTTTTTTCCTCCATAAAGGACTCCATTGTTTCCTCCGAAAGGTACATCTGTATTGTATCGCCATCGGAAAGCATTTCGTTGCCTTCAGCCTTGCCGCCGTTGAGCTTTATTCTTTTTTTACGCAACATTTTATAAATAAAGCTTTTTGTGGCTTTATTAAAATATTTCAAAAGATATTTGTCCAATCTCTGACCGCTGTCGTTATCAGAAATTTCTATCTGTTTCATTTTCCGCACCTCACAGCAAATACTGTATCACACAAAAACCCTTTGAGATTGTCAAGCGTATATCTGCTTTCCATTTTCAAAGGGTTACATGACATTAATTGTGTATCCAGCTTAAATAAGCATTGATAAATCTGTCAATATCTCCGTCCATAACAGCGGAAATATTTGCGGTTTCTTCACCTGTTCTTACGTCCTTAACAAGGTTATAAGGCATGAATACATATGAACGAATCTGGCTGCCCCATGTGTTTTCTTTAACATCACCACGAATTTCGGCAAGCTTCTTCATATTTTCTTCAATCTTGAGCTCTAAGAGCTTTGATTTAAGCATTTTCATAGCTGTATCCTTGTTGCTGAACTGGCTTCGTTCGTTCTGGCACTGTACAACGATACCTGTAGGATAATGTGTGATACGGATAGCCGATGAAGTCTTGTTGACATGCTGTCCGCCGGCACCGCTTGAACGATATGTGTCCACACGAATATCATCGGGCTTAACTTCGATTTCAATATCGTCATCTATTTCCGGCATTACATCGCAGCTTGCAAATGATGTATGTCTTCTTCCGGATGAATCAAAGGGTGAAATACGTACAAGTCTGTGAACGCCCTTTTCGCATTTAAGATAGCCATAAGCATTCTCACCTGTAACCTGTATAGTTACGGACTTGATACCTGCTTCTTCACCTTCAAGATAGTCAAGCGTTTCAACAGTAAAGCCTTTTTTCGCTGCCCATCTTGTATACATTCTGAAAAGCATACTTACCCAATCGCAAGCCTCTGTTCCACCTTCACCTGCATGAAGTGTAACAATGGCGTTAAGTCTGTCATATTCACCGTCAAGAAGTGTGGATATTCTGAGTTTTTCGTAATTTGCCTTGAAATCCTCAGCCTCGTCCTTTACTTCCTGGAGAAGCTCTGCATCCTCTTCCTCTTTACCCATTTCGATAAGAGTATAAATATCATCGTATTTGGACATAAGGCTTTCGTAGCCATGTACTTTGTCCTTAAGTCCCTTTATTGTCTGCATTGTTTTCTGGCTCTTTGTCATATCGCTCCAGAAATCCGGGTCTGCCGATATTTCTTCAAGCTCGGCAATTTTTTCCTTAGCTTCATCAATGCCGAGAAGCTTTCCCATATCCTTAAGCTTATCCTCATAAGGCGACAATTCGTTGCCTATCTGATCAAGTTCAAACATAAATCCTTTCTCCTCTTAGTCTGTTAATCACGCATTTCTGCCGCAGCAGTTTTTATATTTCTTTCCGCTTCCGCAAGGGCAGGGATCGTTTCTGCCTACCTTTTCGTTCTTTCTCTGTACGGGTTTCTTTGTGTCTGTATCGTCCTTGTTTGTGAACATAGGCTGTGCAACCTCTTCACGCTTAGGTTCTGTAACAACTCTTACTCTGTAAAGAGTCTTTACTGTATCGTCCTGAATGCCGTTGCTCATTTCCTCAAACATATCGTAGCTTGCATATTTATATTCGATAAGCGGATCCTTCTGTGCAAGTGACTGAAGACCGATACCCTGACGCATCTGGTCCATATTGTCGATATGATCCATCCAGTGCTGATCGATAACCTTAAGAAGAACTACACGTTCAAGCTCACGCATTTTTTCGCTGTCGTTGATTTCTTTCTCCTTAAGCTCATAAAGTCTGTGAGCAAGCTTTTTCATATCGCCCTTGAAGCTGTCCTTTGTAACCTTGTCCTTCTTATCCTCCGGAATAAGGAAGTTGCCCTTAACCGGAATAATTTCGTGTATTCCTTCGTTAAAGCCTACCATATCCCAATCCTTTGCAGGAGTTTCGTCCGGAATATATTTATCAACAATTCTGTCGATAATCTGGTCAATCATGTTCTGGATATTGTCACGAAGATCTTCGCCGTCAAGAACTCTTCTTCTTTCACGATATATAATTTCTCTCTGCTCGTTCATAACCTCATCATATTCAAGGAGGTGCTTACGAGTTGAGAAGTTGTTTCCTTCAACCTTTTTCTGTGCGCTTTCGATTGCCTTTGCAAGAATACCTGCTTCGATAGGCTCGTCCTCACCGATACCCATCTTTTCAACAACCTCTTTTGTCTTTTCAGAACCAAAAAGACGCATAAGATCGTCCTCCATTGAAATGAAGAAACGTGATTCACCGGGGTCTCCCTGACGTCCGGCACGACCACGAAGCTGGTTATCAATACGTCTTGATTCATGTCTTTCAGTACCGATTATCTTAAGACCGCCGAGCTCCTTAACACCTTCGCCAAGCTGAATATCGGTACCACGGCCTGCCATGTTTGTTGCGATTGTAACAGCGTCCTTCTGACCTGCAAGCGCAACGATTTCAGCCTCTTTCTCATGGAATTTGGCATTGAGCACCTGATGAGGTATTCCTTCACGCTTAAGCATACCGCTTAAAAGCTCTGACTTTTCGATTGTGATTGTACCGACAAGAACAGGTTGTCCCTTTTCATGTGCTTCTTTAATTTCATTTACAACGGCTCTGAATTTTCCGCCTTCTGTTGTGTAAACAACGTCTGTTTTATCAACTCTTATTACAGGCTTATTTGTAGGAATACATACAACGTCCATGTTGTAAATATTTCTGAACTCAGCCTCTTCTGTCTGTGCTGTACCTGTCATACCGGATTTCTTTGTATATTTATTGAAGAAGTTCTGGAATGTAATAGTTGCAAGAGTTTTGCTTTCTCTCTTAACCTTAACATGTTCCTTAGCCTCGATTGCCTGATGAAGACCGTCCGAATATCTTCTTCCGGGCATTATTCGTCCTGTGAACTCGTCGACGATGAGGATTTCATCATTCTGTACAACATAGTTCTGGTCCTTAAACATGTTATAGTTTGCCTTAAGAGCATTATTGATATGGTGAAGTATTTCAATATTTTCAGGGTCAGAGAGGTTTTCGACGTTAAAGAATTTTTCTGCCTTCTCGACGCCTTCCTGTGTGAGTGTAACAGATTTTGCTTTTTCATCAACTACAAAATCTCCTTCCTCCTGTAAGTCTTCCTTAATAAGAGGGTTAAGAGCGTCCTCTTCGTTAAGAATACGTCCCTTTGTAAGTCGTTTTACGAAATTATCCGCAATTTCGTAAAGCTGTGTTGATTTTGAACCACTTCCGGAAATGATAAGCGGTGTTCTTGCCTCATCGATAAGTATTGAGTCAACCTCGTCGATGATTGCGTAATGAAGACCTCTCTGAACGAGGTTTTCCTTACGTACAACCATGTTGTCTCTAAGATAATCGAAACCAAGCTCATTGTTTGTTGCATATGTTATATCGCAGTCATAAGCGTCCTGTCTTTCCTCGCTTGTAAGGCCGTTTAATATACAGCCTACCGAAAGTCCCATAAATCTGAATATCTCGCCCATCCAGTCAGAGTCACGGTGAGCAAGGTAATCGTTTACCGTAACGATATGAACGCCTTCGCCTTCGATTGCATTAAGATAAGCAGGCATAACGGCAACAAGCGTTTTACCTTCACCTGTTTTCATTTCCGCAATACGTCCCTGATGAAGAACGATACCGCCGATAAGCTGAACTCTGAAGGGTTTCATTCCTCTTACTCGCCAAGCAGCCTCTCTTACGGCCGCAAAGGCTTCGGGAAGAAGCTGGTCAAGAGTTTCTCCGTCTTTAAATCTTCTTTTAAATTCGCTTGTCTTAGCTTTGAGCTCTTCATCTGTGAGAGCCTGCATAGCACTGTCATAGCTTTCGATTTTATCAACTATCGGTTTTATTTTTTTTAATTCTTTTTCACTGTAATTTCCAAATATCTTTTCAAGAAAACCCATTAATTGTGCACCTCTTTATATTTATACTATGATTTATCTGCATAGTCCATCCACATTAAAACAGTTTAACAGATTTATAAAGGAGTATCAATAAAAAAATACATATTAATAAAATTTTAAGCAAATCCAAAGCTTTTTGACTGTTATTATATCCTTATTATATGTATTTTTTCCAATAGAAAATCCGTTAAGCCGTCAATTTTAAAAATAACGGCTCCAAACCAAATCAGTTGGAAGCCGTTTTGAATGCTTAATCCAGATAATAGTCAAATGTAGCCGTTCTTGTTGCGGTATCCCATTCGAGATTTTCAATATCAAATATCTTTTCCAAATCTCTTATAGGTATAAATGTTCTGCCGTCGCTTATTTCCGGTGCGGAATTGAGAGGTGTGGCATAATCGTTGACAAACATTCTCTTATCATTAACGGTCATAACCGTTTTGTCCTCACCGTTATATATTGTTATAGTTTTTTCCGCTCCGTTCCAGTAAATTTCGGCACCAAATATTTCCGATACGGCTCTGAGAGGAATTTTTACATATCCGTCATAGCCTATAAATGCAGGAACATCTGCTTCAATTTCTTTTTCGCCTGCAAAAATAACATTCGAACCTACCGTTATTTTTGCTCTATGCTTTTCATGCACAGGTGTTTCCTCTTCCGGTTCTTCCTCATCGTCCCATGCACTGTTTTCTTCAACAATAAAGTCAATATCTCTGTTGTTGCTTATTGTAAGTCCTACATTTCCATACTCTGCGGCACTTGCACTGAACATAATCTGTGCATATTTATCAATCATATTTTCCGGAACAACAACTCTTACATAATCGTCCTCTGTCGGCAAAAATGCCATACCCTTAAGGCTTCCATCCGCAAGTCCTGTCTCTATTTCTTCTCTTGTAAGCTCCTTTTTTGAATCGGTAAGATAAACAGGCATATAATTGCCCTTATCGTCCTTTGCAAACTTTCCGTTCACAAGAGTTATTTTAAGCGACGCATGGTTTCTTACCAATCCGTAGCCCGTTGATTTAAGCGTTATATATTTATTGAATACGGTATCGACACCGTATATTCTCGATTCACCGTAAATACCTATTTTTACTGCCGCAAAAGCCGAAAAGGGAAGCATTGTAACCATTGCCGCCGCCATTGCCGCAGTTATCAATTTCTGTTTTGCCTTCATAAATACACCCCCAAAACTAATACCTTCTATACGATTTTAATTTAATGTTACCGTTTTTGTTTTCTCATTCCAATCAATTTTTGAAATTGAAAGTGCATTTGCAATATCTCTGACCGGTATAAATGCTCTGCCGTCTTTTATCTCCACACTTGTATTCATCGGCACAACAGTTCCGTTGATATACATATTTCTGCTGCCTACGCTGAAAGAAACCACTCTTTGTCCACGCATAACCGTTATGCTCTTTGTTGCATCATCCCAGCTTACGTTTGCGTCGAGTGCCTCTGAAACAGCTCTTAACGGAAGCATTGTATATCCTTCTTCATTTATATATGCCGGTGCGTCCAGAGCAATCAGATTCATACCGGATTTAATTTCTTCTTCGCCGACACCTATTTTTATTTCTTTTACAACCGTTGAATCGTCGTTATCTCTTCCGGCCGTAACAACATTGACATAGTCATTGCTTACGGTTACAGGCTCATATTTAAAGACACCGTTTTTGTCATAATCCTCTTTATTATCGGAGGAATTCTGCCATAAGGTTTCTCCGTTGCCTGTATAAACACTCTCAAGCTTATATTCGCCGTTGGGAAGTGTTCTGTCGAGATACATTTTAAGACCGCTTATCTCCATGACCGACGGCTCTGTTGATTCATCAAGTATTGTTATGACTATATATGAACATTTGTCGGAATATTTCTTTAAATCCTCATCGGATACATCGGCAGCACGCTTAAGTCCGGCTTTGTCTGTTATCTCCGCCTCTGCCTCAATATCTCCCTGTATTACATTGAGCTTAATATCTCCTTCAAGCTCTATTCTGTCAACCGAAAGTATAAGATGGCTGTTCTTTTTGAACATACCTTCCTCTGCCTCTGTTATAAGTATATTGTCAGCCTCAACATTTCTGCTGTCTATAAGAACATCAGCCGCAAAAGCATTTGTTGTAAACGATGACAAAAGCATAAGTGCAGCCAAAAATGATGCTATTTTATATTTCATAATTATACCACCTCGTATTTTTAGTATATCAGATTTATTTTCAAAAATAAACAAAATATGAAAAAAAGCTCCACGATAAAAACCGTGGAGCCAAATCACAAAAGGAGTAAAAAGTAAATTTATGAATTGAAAATTGTCTTAATTTTTAAAATCAGTTAAGTGTAACTGTTCCCGACGCTTCTGTCCAGTTTACTGCACTTATACCGATAGCGTTTGCTAAATCCCTTACAGGAAGGAATGTTCTGTCGTTTGTAATTGCTGCCGATGTATTCATTGATACAGGTGTACCATTGATATACATTGTCTTTGAGCCGATTGTCATAGAAATAATTCTCTGTCCGCTGAGAACTGTTACTGTTCTGCTTGCATCGTCCCAGTTTACTGTTGCACCGAAAGCCTCTGCAATAGCTCTTACGGGGAGCATTGTATAGTTTTCGCTGTTGATATATGCCGGAGCGTCAAGAGTAATTGTATCTGTACCGGCTGTCATTGTTGATGCACCGACTGTGATGATAATTTTTCTCTTTGTCATTGAATCGTCCTGGTCACGTCCTGATGTAATTACGTTTACATAGTCCTTGTTTACAGTGATTTCTTTGTACTTGAATAAACCGCTTTCATCATAATCAGATTTTGCCGATGCTGAGTTTTCCCAGAGAATATTAATAGGCTCTGCATTCTTGCTGTTTGTATCGGCTACGTTTGTAAGTGCATATCCGCCTGTGGGAAGAGTTCTGTCAAGGTAAAGCTCAAGACCGCTGATAACGATTGTTGATGCTTCCGATGAATCTCCGTTTACATTAAGCTCAAGATATGAAGTATCCTTTGTTTTATTGATGTCTACGTCAACATCAATATCGCCCTGTGTTACTTCAACCTTACCGCTGTTTTCGAAGTCCATTTTGTCAACCGCAAGAAGCACTGAATCGCCTTTCTTTAATATGCCTTCTTCTGCCTCTGTAATAACAATGTCGTTTACGGGAACATATCTGTAATCGATAAGAACGTCCTTTGTTTTAGCTTCTACTGTGTAAGGAGCCTTAACTGTCGCTACCTTTAATGTCTGGTCATCAAACTGTCCGCCGAGTGTAACATTAACATCACCTGAGAAAGTAGGAGCGGCATTGATTACAAATTCAATGTCTAAGTTAGTCTTGTCAGACTCTGCACCCTTTGAGTAGTTCCAGATTGACACAACATTTTCATCAATTTCATATCTGAAATCGCTCTTAACGCCTGATACCTTGATACCGTTTACGCTGTCAATATCAACAACCTCGATACCTTCGGGGAATGTAAATGTAGCTTTTCTTGATGTATTGAGAATATCGCCTGTGTTTTCTTCAACAGATACCTTAAGTGTATTGTAATCGTCATTCTTAGCACCTGCATAGATAACGGGAAGGTCTTTATCCTCTACCGAATATGTTACAGCCTCTTTTACCATTTTTGCAACTTCAAGCTTTGCTGATGTGAAATCCTTTGAAGAAACTGTGATTGATGCAACATCGCCTGCCTTGCAGCCCTTCTTTGTTTTAAGCTCGATGCCGGAGATTGTCATATCCTTACGCATATTGTCTTTTACGAAATCGCCCTTGAAGCTGATTGTAATTTCGTTTGCAGTCACATTTACATCGGCATCAATAGCCTGGTTAAGGAATGATACCTTAGGATCTGTGCTTGTAACAAATTCATAGTTGCCTTTTAATTTAAGTGTAATGTCGTTTCCTTTAAGAAGTCCGCTTACAAGCTCATTGATTGTAATGTCTTTGATTACCGCTCTGTCGTCAGCATCTTCAACGAATACCTTTGTTCCTTCGGAGTCAATCTGGATTTTATCTGCATATGCGGTTGCAATAACCTCTTTCGCTGTTTTGAAAGCACTTACGTTGCTTGTGAAGGTTGCAACAACGTCGCCGATTTCATCAGCTGTTGCTGTAATCGAAAGCACACAGGCATCTGCCGAAAGACCCTCTTTGGACTGATTGAAAATATCGCTGTTGAGTGTTACGGTTGCTGTTGTATCGTTTTTAATTGAAATCTTTTCGATACCTGTTCCGAGATTGTAACCGTCACCTTCCATTATATAATCATCATTGTCGTCCTTTGCAAACTTACCGTTTGTAAGCTTGAGATTAACGTCAAATGTTGAACCTGTTCCGACGTCAACCTGGTCATTGCCTTTCTTAAGCTCTACTCGTGAAGTAAAATCTGAATCGACGGCTGTTGAAATTTCATCTACTACTGTGATTTTAGTTGATGCAAATGCAACTGAAGGTACAGCTGCAACAGTCATAATAGCCGCAAGCACTAAAGCTAATTTCTTTTTCATTCTGTTCTCCTCCTTAATATTTTTGTATAAACAAATAACACAATGAAAATAGCATCAGCATCAAATCCAATAGCTTTAAACTATAAGCGTCAGTACCAAGGGGTATGTTGTCGGGGTGCCCAAATATACCTAACACTAAGCCTGCTTTTTCTTTGATTGCTTAAGCTTAACTGCATTATAGCAAATGATTTTTTGATTTCAATAGGTTGCGGTAAACTGTAATATATCCTTAATATTAGACAATTTTTCTTAAGAATTATGTCAGATATTTGTTCAATTCTGTTACAGAAATTTAAAAAATGCCCGAATTTCGGTATTTTTATCCTTTTAGATAATTCCGTAATCCGGGCACAAATTTTGCATTATAAATTTGTTATTCAATCAGTTTTTTCTTTATTCGTATATCCTCACCATAAAGCGTAAGGAACTCAAAGCTGTCCGTAAGGCGTGAGAGAACTCGGTCGGAATACTGTGTTTTTATTCCGTCAAGCATCATATTGGTTGAAATAACCGTTGATCTTTCGCCTACAATTCTTTCATTGAGAACATTAAATATCTGCGAGCCTGTCAGCACCGTAGGAAACTCCGTTCCGAGGTCGTCAATTATGAGCAGATCAACCGTAATAAGATCATCATAAAACGAGGACATTTCCGTTTCATCACTGTTATTAAACTGCTCCTCCTGCAACGTCTTGAAAAGTCTTCCGGCAGAAATATATATTACCGTATAACCTCTTTCAAGAACATATCTTGCTATTGAATTGCACAGAAACGTCTTTCCCAAGCCGGTCTTTCCCATAAGCAATATATTGGAATGTTCGCTTTCAAAGCATTCCGCAAACTTAATACAGGACATATAAACCAAACGCATATTATCATAATAAGACAGCCCGTTTTCGGCCTTCATAGTTTTTGAATAATAATCAAGGCGGAAATTGTTGAATGTTTCTCTTTCGGAGGAATCGTTAAGAAGTGCCTTTCCGTATGCCTTGTCTATAAGATATTGTCTGAAGCAAGTACATTCCTTGCCGTCAACAAAGCCGGTATCATGGCATTTGGGACATCTGTATGCCTTGTCGAAATAATCCTCCGTAATACCTATGCGGCTGTATGCTATACTTTTTTCCAGATTAAGCTTTGCAAGCGTTTTTTTCAGCTCATCGGATATTTCCTGCTTTTTGTCCGGCTGTTTTATTATTTTCTTTGCCGCCTCAAAGCCGGCATTATTTATTTTTTTATCAATAAGACCCAATTCCGGATTTTCGTCATAGAGCCTTTTTTTCATGTCATTCTTAACAGCCTCAGAGGTGCTTTTCACTGCGTCATAATCCCTGAGCGCCGATTTATATATATCAGTTCTTATTGCCATTGCCCGCATCTCCTAAGTTTTGTGTAAGCTCCTTAAATTTAAGCCTGCTCAGCACATCATAATCCCATTCATGCTCTTCATAATTCGTAAACTTTGTTGATTTAACATTTGTTCCGGAGCTTTTTGCCGTATATGCCGTACTGCCTTTATCTTTTTTATTAAAAAATCTCTCGTCTTCCTGTTTTGCCATTTCAAGAGAATTTATTCCTTTTTTCTCCCATGAGCTGAATATTTTATCGGCATAAGGAAACGGATTTCCGTTGCCGACAGCCATTGCCGCTTTTTCGCAGCCGAAAAGAACAAGATCAATCGGCATTTTATCTACCCATTTTTTCATATACTCAACCTGTTTTTCCACAGGAGATTTTCCCGAAAGTCCGAGTGAACGCATTATTCTTGAATATGTACCGTTATATTTTTCGATATATTCGAGTGCGGCTTTAGCTGTGTTTATGCCGCTGTCAGCCCATGCTATTGCAACCTTTTCGATATACCGCATATTCTTATGGTCATTGTCACAGCAATACTGTATCAATATTTCTATAACGCTCAGCGGCAAACCGAGCCAGTCATGGAAGCTGAATATTGTTTCAATATCATATCTTCCTATACTCTTTCCCATAGCAGACTTTGCACTGTCCACAAGCCCTTTGAATTCGGCATTATGTTTAAGATAATACTCTATTTCGTCCTGAGCATATGACGGTTTATCCGATACAATGTGTGTTATCTTTGTGACCGGCTGCATAATTCTCTGCTTTCTTAAGATCTCGCCGTTATCTTCCCAAAATTTAATTGCACGTTTTATATCGCCTTCTGTCATGCCGAGGCTTTGTGCAAGCTGTTCATCGGTAAAGTATTCATTGCCTTCCTGTATAAATTTCTGGGCACAGATATATACCAGCGTATAAGCAGTAGGTGCCGAAGCCATATACTTCTCCAAAAATTCGTTATTTATTATTGTTTTTGCACCTGTTTCCTTCTGTGCCATAAAAATCAATCCTTTCAGTTATATGATTATATCATTTCAACTCACGCCCTGCAAGTAATCGCAGAACATAAAAGCACTCTGCTCCTATACCTGTCACAAAGTACAAAAACAGAGTGCAAAAATGAAATAAGACAACTATTTTATAATCTAATTAAATACTTTTTTATCGCCTTTTTCTATCATGTCCTCCCGTCCGTTTCGTTTAAGTCCGAAATAGACAAGCTTTCCGATAACATCATATATTACCGCAAACAGAGGAACACCTATCACCATTCCTATGAAGCCCCACATACCGCCGAAAAGCAATATGGAGAACAATACCCAGAAGCTCGAAAGTCCTGTTTTGTTTCCGAGTATCTTCGGGCCTATTATATTTCCGTCAATCTGCTGTAAAACGATAATGAAAATAACAAACCAGACCGTCTGTATAGGCGATTCAATCAATATAAGCAATGCCGACGGAATGGCACCGATAAACGGACCGAAAAACGGTATTATATTTGTTACTCCGATTATAACCGAAATAAGCATTGCATTGGGAAAATCGAAAAGACGGCAGCATATATAGCATATTACACCGATAATTGCCGAATCCAATATTTTGCCGTTCAAAAAGCCTACAAACACACTATCCGCAAATATAAGCTCTTCATTTATCATGTCATACCATTTAGGTTTGAATATACTTGCAAGAATAAGTCTGAAATGTTTTTTGAAGTTTCTTCTTGCCGTAAGCAGATATACCGCAACAACAATTCCTATAAATGAGTCCTTAACAAACATAAGGCTGTTTAATATTCCCGTTCCTACGCCTTCTATAACGCTCTGCAAATTAGGCTGCAAAACATTTGTGATCCAGTCGGTGAAAAAGACTTTCGCTTGTTCATATATATCATTTATATATTTTCCGTATATTGACTCATGCTCAACAACATTATCAAGCCATGTAGAAGCATCATCAAGCTTAGACGGAACTATATTTATCAGCGTCATAATACTTGAGAAAACCTGAGGAATAATAATCATAAGTATCAAATAAACAATAACTATCGCTGAAATCATACTCAAAGCAACAGCCAATAAATTTATTGTCTTACGTTTTTTTATTTTCGTATGCTTAATCAAAAATCTTTCGTAAAAATTGCATATCGGTCTAAGAAGATATGTGATACAGGCACCATAAATAATCGGCCTTACTATTGACATAAGCTTTGATATTACGCCACCGAACTCCTCAAATTTAAAAATAATAAAGAAGAATATTATACTCAGTGCAATAGCTCCGAATATGGTAAGCATCCAGCTTAAATATGGTTTTTTCTTTTTATCGTCCAATGTATCACCTCGTAGTTAAGTAAAATATATGTCAAAAAACGAATTACTCTTATTATAGTTTCTAATATTACTATATTCAACAAAAACTTTTAATATTTTAAAAATATTAATATTTGGGCACAAAAAATCCCCTCCGTAAAACGGAGGGGATAAATCCTATGTTAAATTAAATTAATTCGGATTAATTAGTTAAGTGTAACTGTACCTGAAGCTTCTGTCCAGTTGATTGCACTGATACCAAGTGAGTTAGCAAGATCTCTTACAGGGATGAATGTTCTGTCATTAACGATTGCTGCTGTTGTGTTCATAGCAACAGGTGTACCGTTGATGTACATTGTTCTTGATCCGATTGTCATAGAGATGATTCTCTGTCCGCTGAGTACTGTTACTGTTCTTGATGCTGCATCCCAGTTAACTGTTGCACCGAATGCTTCTGAGATTGCTCTTACAGGAAGCATTGTGTAGTTT
>Ga0129312_1000186_pt1 | contig 64114 bp, 60 predicted proteins | sample O827metagenome_FD_94434 | JGI IMG/M metagenome (GOLD analysis project Ga0129312, IMG submission 94434) | Orangutan group fecal microbial communities from Wisconsin, USA - O827 metagenome | ecosystem: Host-associated > Mammals > Digestive system > Large intestine > Fecal | place: USA: Wisconsin... | reverse complement strand
AGAACCGATACCGGGCGGGTCAGGGAACTGCCGTATGGGTACCATCCCAAAGCGGGCAATTTCCATCGTTCCCAAAACAAACCGGTTTCCTCCGCAGAACCGATACCGGGCGGGTCAGGGAACCACCGTATGGGTACCATCCCAAAGCGGGCGATTTCCATCGCCCCAAAACAAACCGGTTTCCTCCGCAGAAACGATACCGGGCGGGTCAGGGAACCACCGTATCGGTACCATCCCAAAGCGTAACCAAAAAAGGAGAGGATAGCTGTGACACGGAAAGAACAAATCCACGCCTGGATGGCCGGGCGGGAAGAGGAATTTGTGGAGGCACTGGCAAAGCTGATTGCGGTGGACTCCACTCTGGCCCCAGCCGGCCCGGGCTGTCCCTTTGGGCCGGGTACCCTCCGGGCACTGCATACCGCCCTGGAGCTGGCCCGGGAATGGGGCCTGACCACCGGGGAGGACGAGGGCTATGTGGGCACCGTGGATATAAACGACTGCCCGGATATGCTCCACATTCTGGCCCACCTGGACATTGTGGGCGTAGGCGAGGGCTGGAATACCGACCCCTTCACCCTGACCCGGGAGGGCGACTTGCTCTATGGCAGGGGTGTGCTGGACGATAAGGGCCCGGCCCTGGCGGCCCTGCTTGCCCTGCGGTGCGTCCGGGAGCTGGGACTGCCCCTCTCCCGCAATGCCCGGCTGATTCTGGGCACCGACGAGGAAACCGGCTCCCGGGACATTGCCCACTACTACGCCGCCCACCCCTATGCCCCCTGCGCCGTTACCCCGGATGCGGATTTCCCGGTAATCAATGTGGAAAAGGCCCGCTACGCCCCCACCTTCCGGGCCGCCTGGCAGCCCCGGCCCCGGGCAGCGGGACACGTGGCCTCCATCGACGGCGGCATTCGGGTGAACGTAGCCCCCGGAAACTGCACCGCCCATGTGCTGGGCCTGTCACCCCGGGATATCAGCGCCGCCATGGAGACCGTGGAGCAGCGCACCGGCGTGGCGTTTACCGCTGAGCAGACCCCGGAGGGGGTGGCCATCCGGGCCGCCGGTGTCCAGGCCCATGCCGCCCATCCCCAGGGAGGCAAAAATGCCATCACCGCCATGCTGGAGCTTCTGGCAGCCCTCCCCCTGGCCCGGGACGAGGCATCGGAGACCGTGCGCACCCTGCACCGCTTCTTCCCCTACGGCGACAATGGGGGCAGCGCCCTGGGCATCGCCATGGAGGATGCCGTCTCCGGCCCCACAACCCTGGTGCTGTCCATGCTGAACCTGAACGAAACCGGCTTCACCGGCTGCTTCGACTGCCGGGCCAGCCTCTGCGCCAATGCGGAAAATACCCAGGCCCCTGTGGAGCGCCTCTTTGCCGCCCAGGGCTGGGAATGCGCCGGAGAATTTGAGCAGGGCCACGCCGTGGAGGAGAATTCCGATTTCATCCGCACCCTGCTGGAAAGCTATGAGACTTATACCGGCAGACCGGGCCGCTGCCTGGCCATCGGCGGGGGCACCTATGTCCACGAAATCCCCGGCGGCGTGGCCTTCGGCCCGGCGGAGCCGGATTTCGACAATAACTGCCACGGTGCCAACGAGCGTGCCAAGCTCAGCAGCCTGCTGCTGTGCGCCGAAATCTACGCAGATGTCATTGCGGAACTGTGTAAATAACCCTTAAATACAAAAAATCCCGGGCGAATTCGAAAAATCCGAATTCGCCCGGATATTTTTATGCGAACGCATAGCAAAATAAGAGCGGATGCATAAGACCTTATGCGCCCATCAGACGGAGGAAGGCTTCCTGCCGGGCAAGGGCTGCGCTGCACTTGGGGCAGACGTAGTCCAGGTTGAACAGCTTCTCCGGGGCGGTCTGGTCGAAGGTACCGCCGCAGCGGACACAGGCGGGGATGCGGGTAATCTTCTTTTGCATGATGTAGAAGGCGGCGCTGCCGGAGAGAATATTCCCCCGGGTGAACTTGTCCACCTGGTGCCCCTCCAGCCTGCCGTAGTTGTAGATGTTGGAGTCCCGCACCTGGAAGGTGTCGTCGTCCGGGTAGTAGCGCTGCAGCAGCAGATAGTGGCCGCCCCGGGTGAAGTGGCCCAGGTGCTGTAGGCTGATGACCATTTGCCCGTTTTCCAGGGCGGCGATAATCTCCTTCATGTTGGTGGTGTTCTTGGCCAGATAGAAGCCCATCTCCGCCGGGGTGTAGCGGAACAGCTCGCCCATGGTGCCGCTGGCATCGTGGTAGTTGCCGTAGCGGGCGGCCAGCTCGTGGGGGGTGAGAATGGTGTCGGTCATGTAGGTGGCAAGCATGGCCATGGTGGTAATGCCGCAGCCGCCCCGGCCCACATAGGAGCCGCCGTAGGGGCTGAACATAAAGTCCTGCTGGAAGTAGACCATCACCTCGGGGAATCGCTCATGGGCCACATCCGGATAGAGGGCATCCACCGGAGCAACGGCGGGCATGGCGGTGTCCGCCCACAGGGCGGCAGCGGCGTAGTCCACCTGCATGGCCCCTTTGCCCCGCCGGGCCTCCACCTGCTCCAATAGCCGCTGCTGGGCCAGTGCCTCTCGGGCGGCCTCGGTGGCAGCGTCCTGACGGCCGCAGAACATAACAATGTGATAGCCCAGGGGGGAGCGGAGAATTGCAATGTCCTCCTCCTGCCGGGCGGGGTCAAAGCACCACTGGTCCAGCTGGTCAATCAGCTGCCCCGGCTGAATGCGGCTGTAGCCGCCGCCGTTGATTTTGGACCCGGCATCCATGGAGTTCTCGTTGGCAAACCGGGCAAAATTGGCGGCTTTGTTCAGCCGGGTCAGGTAGGCGTAGTCGAAGGTACGCATCATCTCCTCGGCAGACTTCTTGCAGCTCTCCCACTGGGCCTCGGTGGCCTTGACGGTGCCGTCGGCGGCAACCTCCGCCCCCTGGGGCACCAGGAGAATCTGGCGGATATCCACGGTGTAGCCCCCGGGCAGCTGGTCGGTATGCGCCTTGGCATAGGCCACCGCATCCTCGTCGCTGACGGAAATGTCGTAGCTCTCCTCGGTGAAGTACATATAGCCGAAATTGTAGTCCCGGGCCGCCTGAACCACCTCCTGGGTGGTGAGAAGCCCGCCGGATACGGACTTCACGCAGTCCTCCAGACTGCCGTAGCCCAGCTCCCGGGCCAGGGCCTGCATGGTCTGCTCCAAATCATCCAGATAGGCCTGGTGCATCTTGTTGGGGGTGTAGCAGGGCTGGTCCTGGAAGAGAAAACCGTTTACCGGCAGCTCCTTGGCCACATACTTGCCGTGGAGGTCGTCGGTTTCATTGGGCTTGAAGCCCTGGGCGGTGACAGGCCGGGGCTCCTGGGCGGCGGAGCGGAGAATCTGCACCGTCTGCCAGTCCTTTATGGCCTGCTGTAGGAAATAGTGCTGCCAGGAGAGCGTCCCCCCTCCCAGGGGGCACAGCTGGGTCTCCAGAGGCAGGGTGTAGTCCGGCTGCTCCTGACTGCCGCTGCGTTTGTGGGTTTGCAGGGCATTGAGATAGTAGATTTGCAGGGTGCTGTTGGTCAGCTCCTGACCGTCCCAGCTGGCCACAATCTGCTGGGTCCTGGCGGCGGCCTCCTGGGCGGAGACGGTGTAGTCGGCAAGGCAAAGGACACTGCCGGATACGCCGTCCGGGGTGACCACCGGGGCAGAGGGCTGGGCAGCGGGCTCCGTGACATCGGCGCTGAGCTGGACACTGGGCTGGGGATCCTCCCCGCCAAAGCTGCCCCGGAGGGCAAAGCGATAGGCGCAGAGGGTGCACAGCATCAGAACCATCACAACCACCAGCACCAGCAGAAGCAGCGTGCTCTTGGGAAGACGGTGAGAATGGGTTTTCGTTGGATTCATTGGGGAGTAACCTCGATTGACGTGTTGTTGGAGAAAGCGGACAGAATTTCCAGGAAATGCTCCCGCCTGTCCAGAGCCACGGCGCAGCGCTGGCAGGTGTAATCCTCCCGGAAGAGCAGCGCCGGCTGTCGGACCGTAAAGTCCGTGCCGCAGCGGGCACAGGCGGGCACACGGACGGGCTTGGGCTGCATAATGTAGAAATGGCCGCCGCCGGAGAGAATGTTGGCCCGGGTGAAGGAATCCGTCCGGTGCCCGGCCTTGCTGCCGTAGTTGTAGATATTGGAGTCCCGGACCTGGAAGGTGTCGTCCTCTGCATTGTAGCCGGTGAGTACCAGGAAATGGCCGGAGGAGGTGAAGTGCCCCTTCTGCTGGCGGCTGATGACCACCTGCCCCTGCTGCAATGCGGCAATCACCGGCTCCAACCCGGAGACGGATTCCTGGTAATAGAAGCCCAGCTCCGCCGGAGCATACACAAAGATATCTCCGTTGGTGGCATGGGTGGGATAGTCGAAGAATTCCAGGAACCGGTCGGCCATCATGGGGGGCGTTTCCAGGGTGTCGGTCATATAGGTGGCCAGCATGGCAAAGGCTGTGATGCCGCAGCCGTTTTTGCCAATCTCCCGGTCGCCGAAGGGATAGTAGAAATAGTCCTGCTGCAAATAGACCATTACCTCCGGGAACCGCTGGTGGCCGATGTCGGGGTAGAGGGTATCTTCCAGGGTGGGCAGCGTCAGCGCAGTGTCCGCCCACAGGGCCACGGCGCTGTAGTCCGCCTCCAGGGGCACCTGATTCAGCCACTGTAGCCACTGCTCCTGTTGCAGGGAGCGGGACAGGGCATCCTTGGCGTTTTCCAGGCTGGACTCCCGGAAATCGGAAATCAGCACCAGATGATAGCCCAGCTCCGTCTGCAATACGGCGGAGTCGTACCGCTTCCGGCCATTGGCGAAGCACCACTGGTCCAGGGGGGCAATCAGCTGCCCCTGGTGAATGTCGAAGTAATAGCCGCCGTCCAGCCGGGAGCCCTGGTCCTGGGAAACCTCACTGGCCAGCTGGGCAAATTCCGCCTCGGTGCTCCGGTGGGAGGCATTTTTCCATTGGCTTTGCAGCGCCTCCGCCTCCTGACGGGTGGCCTCCCACTGCTCCGGGGTGGCGGTGACGGTGCCGTCCTCGGCCACACTGGCCCCCTGGGGAATCAGAAGAATGTGGCGGATGTCCACCGTCTCGGCGGTGCTGCCCTGAATATCGGCATCGGGGCGGCGCAGATAGGCGGATACGGCCCCGTCATTGGGCTCTAAGGCATAGCTGACCTGGGTGAAATACATATAGGCGGTGTTGTAATCCCTGGCGGCCTGCGCCCAGTCCGCCGCCGAAGCGCCGATGCGCTGGGCCATGTCGGCAAGGCTCTGGTAGCCTGCGGCCTGGGCCAATGCGCCCAGCTGGGCTTCCAGCCCGTCCAGATAGGCCTGGTGCAGGGAGTTGGGCTGGTAGCAGGGGGTATCCTGATAGAGGAAATTGTTCACCGGCAGCGCCGGGTCAATGTACTTTTCGTGGAGATTGTCGGTCTGGTCCGGCAGGAAAGCCTTTTCGGTAATCTTCTGGGGCTGGGCGGCGGCATAGAGCACCGCCTGCTGGGCATACCAGCTTCCCACGGCGCCCCGGAGAAAATACTGCTGCCAGCTGTAGCCGGTATCCAGGGGGCACTGCTGATATTCCAGGGGCCGGGAGAAGTCCGGCATGGGTTCCGCCCCGGCGGCCCGATAGGCATTCACCTGACTCAGGTACAGAATTTGCAGGGCCTCGTTGGTCAGCACGGCGGTGCCGGCGGTAGCTACCTTCCGGGCCCCTGCCTCCTGGGAAAAGGGGGCGGTGTAGCTGGCCCGGTGGCGCACCTGCTCCTTGCCCCCGGAGGCCACCGGGACAAAGCCGGGGGCGGCTTCCGCAGCGCCGGGAGCTTCCGACGGCTCCGATGCCTCCGGGGCAGAGGGCAAGGAGGCTGCCTGGGGGGCGGGGGAGCGCTCCGGCAATTTCAGCAGCAGCATTCCCGCCAGGGCCAGCCCCAGCACCAGGACAACAGCCAGCAGGGCGGCGGCTTTCCCCGCCCCCCTTTGGCGCTTGGGCTCTTCGCGGCTGTATTTTCCCATGGTAATCACCCTTTGAAGCGGTGGGGGCGGCGGTTATGCCGCACCCAGATATTCCTCCAGGCACAGGCCTGTATCCTTCATGGCCATGGACACCTTGGTGCCCACATAGCGGTAGTGCCAATGCTCATAGACAATGTTTGTAATGTCGGCCTTGTCCTCGGGGTAGCGCAGAATGAAGCCGTACTCCCAGCAGTGCTCATGGAGCCAGGTGGGGGTGACGGAGCACACAATGTCGAAGGCCAGACCGGTCTGGTGCTCGCTGTAGCCGGGCAGGGCCACGGTTTCCAGGGCCTTGTCATAGGCCTCCTGATAGCTCAGCCCCTTCTCCTGGTATTCCTTGGTGCGGTCGTTCAGGATGGTGTTCTGCTCGTCATAGGTGCGGAAGCCGCAGTTGAGCCAGCATTCGATGCCTGTGGCCCGGCAGTCCAGAATCATCTGCCGCAGGGCCTTCTCGGCGGAGGCATCCACCCGGGCCCACTCGCCGTAGCGCACCAGATTGGGGTGGTAATTCTCCGGCATGGGGTTGCGGTAGTTTACCAGCAGCACATAGATGCCGTCGGGGGTGAAGTAGCAGGTCTCCCCGTCAATCACCGTGGGGGAGGTGGCCATAACGCCCTGCTCGCTGAAATAGTAGCGGTAGCCCTCTTCCTCCATCCAGCCGGTGTGCATCACGCCGCTGTCGCTGAAGCAGTAGGTGGCATCCCCGATGGTCTGCCAGCCGGTGTACATTTTGCCGTCTTCCCCAAAGAAATGGGTTCCGTCCTCCAGGTCCACCATGCCCTGGGCCATCAGGTGGCTGCCCTCGAAGAAGTAATAGGTGCCGTCGTCAATGGTGTTCAGCCCGCCCAGGGGGGAGCCCTGGTTATTCAGGTAGTAGCGCCCCTCGGGCTGGTCCAGCCAGCCGGTGACGATAACGCCGTCCTCGGACAGGTAGCATCGCACACCGTCAATCTCCTGCCAGCCGGTGGCCAGCACGCCGTCGGTGAGGAAGTAGCGCCGCAGACCGTCTACCTCCTGCCAGCCCTCGGCGGGGATGCCGCTTTTCAGGAAGCAGTGCATCAGACCGTCCACCTCCTGCCAGCCGGTGCGCATCACGCCGTTGCCGCCGAAATAGTAGCGGCTGCCGTCGATGGTCTGCCAGCCGGTGACCATGGCGCTGCTCTGGCCGAAGTAATAGGTGTCGCCCTCCTGCTCCATCCAGCCGGAGACCGGGGTGCCGGTTGCGTCCAAATAGTAGTAGTATCCGTTTTGCTGCACCCACCCGCTTCTGTCCAGGTGGGAGGTGTAGTACCAAAAGCCGCCCAGCGCCGCCAGAATGGCAAAAACCACCAGGCAGAACACCAGCAGCAAGGCACGGGTTTTTGATTTCATCCGATTCGCCTACTTCTGACTATATTTTCACCCATACTATCACATCTGTACGGGAATTTCAAGCACCGCCCCCGGCAAAATGCCGCACCTTTTGCCGGGGGCATCCATAGAATGTTCCGGGAGGTTTTGTCGTATGAAAGTCGAGGATGTCTATTTCATCACATTTCGCTCCGTCACCTATGCCCAGCGGGGGGAGCAGCTTCTGCGCCGGGCGGGGTTCCGGTGCGGCATCCGGCGCACCCAGCGCTGGATGGAGGAGCGGGGCTGCGGCTACAGCCTGCGGGTGCAGACGGGGCAGATTGCCCGGGCGGTGGCGCTGCTGCGGGGTCAGCAGCTGCCCATGGGCAAGGTATATCTCCGGCAAGGGGACGGAGGCTTGGAGGAGATGGAGCTATGATTTATCTGGACTACGGCGCAACCTCCTTCCATAAGCCGCCGGAGGTATACCGGGCGGTGACCCGGGCCATGGCCCGCTGTGCCAGTCCGGGCCGGGGCGGCTACCCGGCGGCGGAGCTGGGGGCCCGGACGGTGTTCCGCTGCCGGGAGACGGCGGCCCGGCTTTTCGGCTGCCGCCCGGAGCAGGTGGTGCTGACCGCCAACTGCACCCATGGCCTGAATATTGCCATCCGCTCCCTGGTGCGGCCCGGGGCCCGGGTGGCGGTGTCCGGCTTCGAGCACAATGCGGTGGTGCGGCCCCTGTATGCCCTGGGGGCCAAGCTGCAAATCGCCGGGCGGCGGCTGTTCTGCTGGGAGGATACCCTGGAGGAATTCTCCCGGGCCCTTGGGGCCGGGGCGGAGGTGGCGGTGTTTACCCATGTGTCCAACGTGTTCGGCTATGTGCTGCCGGTGGAGGAGATGGCGGCCATGTGCCGGGAGCGGGGAATCCCCTTTATCCTGGATGCGGCCCAGTCCGCCGGAACCCTGCCGGTGAAGCTGGACCGGCTGGGGGCGGCGTTCATCGCCATGCCGGGGCACAAGGGGCTGCTGGGCCCCCAGGGCACCGGGCTGCTGCTGTGCGCCGGGGAGACCACCCCGCTGCTCTTCGGCGGCACGGGCAGCGAGTCTCTTCGCCGGGATATGCCGGAGCTGCTGCCGGAGCGGCTGGAGGCCGGCACCATGAACGTCCCCGGGGCGGCGGGGCTGGAGGCGGGAATGCGGTATGTGCTGAGCCGGGGGGATGCCATCGCCCGCCGGGAGCACAGCCAGGTGCAGCGCTGCGCCCCGGCTCTGGAAAAGCTGGGGATGCATCCCTTCTTCGGTGCCCACCAGGCGGGCACCCTGTCCTTCCTGCCGCCGGTGGACTGCCAGCAGTGCGCCGAGTATCTGGCCCGGCAGGGCATCGCCGTCCGGGCCGGGCTCCACTGCGCCCCACTGGCCCACGAAAGCGCCGGAACCCTGGCCACCGGCACCGTCCGCATCAGCTTCGGCCCGGATGCCTCCCCGGGCCAGACCGACGCCCTCCTGTCCGCCCTGAGCCGCATGTCCTCTGCAAAAACGGCACCGGACAGGGGTGCCGACCTGCGGGGGCCATCCCAAAGCGCAGCTGAAAAAGGGGAAAAACCCCGAGGGGGAAGTAAATAAATTTTATGCAGAATTTCTATTGCTATCAATTCTATTTTCAGCTATAATAGAAAGGATACTAGGCAAGTATACGCTGAAGGGCGGCACATTCCATTTTCGGCGTTCATTTGTGAGAAATTAAAGGATGAAACTTCCATGGAAATGATTGAATCGGTGCTCCAGCAGCTGGGAAGAATGCGCTGGTCCGACTATCTGGATATTGCCCTGGTGGCATTTTTGATTTATAAGCTGCTGCCGCTGCTGCGCACCTCCAGCGCCATGCGGATTGCGGGCGTGGTGGTGGCCATGGTGGTGCTGTCTGCCGTCACCGGGCTGCTGCAGCTGTATACCATCAATTTTATATTGAACCAGGTGATGTCCGTGGGCTTCCTGGCGCTGGTGATTTTGTTCCAGCCGGAGCTGCGGCGGATGCTGGATCATCTCAGCGGCAGCGTCCGATTGCGCAGCTTCTTCGGAACCGCCAGGCCAAAGGCCGCCATGGACAATGTGATTGCCCAGACCGTCATGGCCTGCGAGGTTATGAGCCGGGAGAAGGTGGGTGCGCTTATCGTCTTCGCCCGGGAGGTTCGCCTGGATGAATACTTCAAAACCGGCAGCCTGATAGACGGCATCGTGTCCGAGCAGCTGATTCGCAACATCTTCTTCCCCAAGGCCGCCCTTCACGACGGGGCCATGATTATCCGGGACGGAAAGATTGCCGCCGCCGGCTGCGTGCTGCCCCTGTCCGACAGCAGCCACCTGAGCGCAGACCTGGGCACCCGGCACCGGGCAGGCGTGGGCATGAGCGAGGCCAGCGATGCCGTGGTGGTGATTGTGTCCGAGGAAACCGGCACCATCTCCGTGGCGGTGGACGGTATGCTCAAGCGTCATCTTGCCCCCCAGACATTGGAGCGGCTGCTGCACAGCGAGCTGTGCCCCGATACCGCCTCCGAGGAAGAAAACAACCTGGCTGCCCGCCTGCGGAACAGGCTGCACAAGCGGGAGGGGGAGGAACGCAATGAAAAATAAATTCGCCTCTGCGGTGCTGTCCGTGGTGGTGGCAACGTTTTTGTGGCTCTATGTCATTACCACCGTCAGCCCCGGCTCCAAGCAGACCTTCTACAATATCCCCCTGGTGCTGGGCAACGAATCCGTCCTTGCCGAGCGGGGGCTGATGATTACCTACCAGTCCGCCGGTGCGGTAAACCTGGAGCTCTCCGGCACCCGCACCGACCTGTCCAAGGTCAATACCGGCAATATCACGGTAAAGGCCGACCTGTCCAATATCTATGAGCCGGGGACCCAGATCTCCGTGGGCTACTCCATCTCCTACCCCGGCAACGTGGCCAGCAACGCCTTCGTTGTGGAGTCCAGAAGCCCCGCCCGCATCCTGCTGAATGTGGAGCGGCGGGTGTCCAAATCCATCCCGGTGGAGGTCAAGTGGGTGGGCTCCGTGCCCGACGGCTTCATTGCCGACCGGGACAATATGCTGCTGGAATACCCCGCCATTCAAATCTCCGGCCCCCAGTCCGTCACCGACCAGATTGAAAAGGCCATTGTAGAGGTGGATTTGACGGACCAGCGGGAGTCCATCAGCTGGGACTGCCAGTATAGCCTGTGCAACGCCCAGGACGAGCCGGTGGATGCCGGGCTTATCACCACCAATACCGACCAGATTCACCTGGAAGTCCGCATCCAGCGGGTCAAGGACATCACCCTGACCTATCACCTGGTGGAGGGCGGCGGTGCCACGGCGGCCAATGTGGACATCACCCTGAGCACCGACAAGATCCGGGTCTCCGGCAGCGAAGCCGCCCTGGATCTGATGGGCGACCAGCTGGTGGTGGGTACCATCGACCTGGCCGAGGTCACCACAGATATGAATAAGACCTTCTCCATCCCCCTGGAAGAGGGCATTACCAACCTCACCGGCATCTCCGAGGTCACGGCCACCATCACCCTGAAGGGCCTGGCCACCAAGGACTTCCTGATTCGCAAAATCAGCGTGGTCAACGTTCCCGAGGGGCTGGAGGTGGAGCTGATTACCCAGGAGCTGAACCTGCAGGTGCGGGGCCCCGGAAGCCAGATTTCCAAGCTCACCGCCGAGGATGTCATGGTGGTGGTGGACTTCACCGGAGCCGAGATCGGAACCGCCACCTTCCCGGTGCGGGCCGTGTTTACCGACGGCTTCCGGGATGTGGGGGTGCTGAAATCCGAAAGCGTCTCCGCCAGCGTGGTAGAGGCGGGCACCCTCACCACCCCCCAGTCCGAGGAGGAGAACGGGGCCACAGCCGCCGCAAATTGAGAAAAACGGAATTGCAACCGTAAAAAGGGAGAATCACCATGGTGAAAAGTATGACCGGCTATGGCCGTGCCGTGGAGACGGTGAACGGAAGAGAGTTCACCGTAGAAATCCGCAGCGTCAACAATCGCTATCTGGACTGCACCGTCAAGCTGCCCCGGGCCCTGTCCTTTGCAGAGGACACGGTGAAGCAGGCAGTGAAGGCATCCATTTCCCGGGGCAAGGTGGACGTGTTCGTCTCCCAGCGCTCCGAGGGAATGCCCGAGGTCACCGTCAGCCTGAACCGGGATGTGGCGGCAGCCTATATCCGGGCCATGCGCCAGATGGCAGAGGAATTCCAGATCCGGGAGGATATCTCGGTGGCCCTGGTCTCCCAGATGAGCGATGTGTTCACCGTGGACAGGCCCCAGGTGGACGAGGAGCAGCTGCTGGCCGACCTGATGCAGGTGGTGGGCCACGCCCTGGAGGGCTATGATGCCATGCGCAGCAGAGAGGGGGAGGCCCTGAAGGCCGACCTCACCGGCCGGGGCAACACCATCCGCAGCCTGGTAAGCCAGGTGGAGGAGGGCAACCCCCAGACCGTGGCGGACTACCGCACCCGGCTCTACCAGAAGCTCCAGGAGGTGCTGGCCAATACCGCCATCGACGAAAGCCGCATCCTGACCGAGGCTGCCATCTTTGCCGATAAGGTGGCGGTGGACGAGGAAACCGTCCGCCTGCGCAGCCATCTGGAGCAGATGGATTCCATGCTGGCCACCGGCGGCCCCATAGGCCGGAAGCTGGACTTCCTCCTGCAGGAGATGAACCGGGAGGCCAACACCATCGGCTCCAAGTGCACCGACCTGCGCCTGGCCCGGGTGGTGGTGGACATCAAGGCCGAGCTGGAAAAAATCCGGGAGCAGACCCAGAACATCGAGTAAGCTGCCCTGTATGGGGTTTGGAGGAGGAGGCGTTTCATGAAGCTGGTAAATATCGGCTTTGGCAGCCTGGTATCCGCCGGGCGCATTCTGGCCGTGGTGGACCCGGACTCGGCACCCATCAAGCGGGTGGTGCAGGAGGCCCGGGACCGGGGAATGCTCATCGATGCCTCCTATGGCCGCAAAACCCGGGCGGTGCTGCTGATGGACACCGACCATGTGATTCTGTCGGCGCTGACCACCCAGGCGGTGGGGGAGCGCTGGCAGGGGAAAATGAGCGAACAGACAGAGGAGAGCGAACAATGAGCAAGGGTAAACTGATTGTCATTTCCGGCCCCTCCGGGGTGGGCAAGGGCACTGCCCTGGGCATTGCCATGGAGCAAAAGCCGGAGCTGACCTTCTCCGTTTCCGCCACCACCCGCCAGCCCCGGCCCGGCGAGGTGGAGGGAAAGAGCTATTATTTCGTCACTCCGGAAAAATTCCGGGAGATGATTGCCCGGGATGAATTCCTGGAATATGACGAGCACAACAAGACCTTCTACGGTACCCCCCGGGCCCAGGTAGAGCAGAAGCGGCAGCACGGCCCCGTCCTGCTGGACATCGACCCCATGGGTGCCAAAAAGGTGAAGGAAAAGGTGCCGGACGTGGTTCTGATTTTCATCATGCCCCCCTCTGTAGAGGAGCTGGAGCGCCGTCTGCGCGGCCGGGGAGACACCTCGGAGGAGCAGATTCAGATTCGCCTGGACCGGGCCAAGTGGGAAATGGAGCAGCGGGCCTGGTATGACTATGTGCTGGTCAACCGGGAGCCCAACCAGTGCGCCCGGGAAATTCTGGACATCATCGGATAAAAAAGACAATTCCTTCCGCTTTTCGGGAAGAATCCATACATCAATTCATTTTGGAGGCTAAAATATGCTGTATCCCCCTGTTGCAGACCTGTTGGAAAATGTGGAGAGCCGGTATCTGCTGGTGAACCTGGTGGCCCATCGTGCCCGCCAGATTGCCGCCGAGGCCGAGGTGTACCAGGAAGACCTGCCCGAGAAGCCGGTTACCCTGGCCATTGAGGAAGTAGCCGAGGGCAAGCTCACCGGCTATGTGAAGGACGAATATAAGAACTGATAGGATTGGTGCGCAGAGCACCGGATTGGTTGGCCGGAGCATTTTTTGCCTTCCGGCCATCCGCTGATTTTATTCGGAGGGCCTATGATCGGAAAAATTGCTGTTTCTGCGGCTGTTTTCGCCATTGACAAGCCCTATTCCTATCGAATTCCGGCAGATATGACCCTTCTGCCCGGCCATCGGGTGCAAATTCCCTTTGGCCGGGGGAACAAAATGGCCGAGGGCATCGTCCTGTCCGTGGAGACTGGGGACGAAACCAAGCTCAAGGCCGTGGCCCGGCTTCTGGATGACGAGCCCATGCTCACCCCCCATCAGCTGCGTCTGGCCTCCTTCCTCCGGGAGCGGTATTTCTGCACCTTTTACGATGCCGTTCGGGCCATGCTCCCGGCGGGGGCCTGGTTCCATACCAAGGTCAGCTTTTCCCTCACCGGGGACGAAAGCTGGCGCACCGCCGCCATCCGCAAGGAGGGGGCACTGGCCGTGCTTCGGCTGCTGGAAAGCCTGGGGGGCCAGGCAGAGGAGCAGACCCTCCACGCCGCCGTGGCCCAGGAGGATACCTTTGCCGCCGCCCTGGAATATCTGCTGCGAAAAAAGTGGATTGCCACCCAGCAGGAGTTCCGCCCCCGGGTGACGGACAAGACGGAGAAGGTGGCCACTCTGGCCGTGCCCAGTGAGCAGGCCCGGGAATTTGCCGCCTCCCGCCCGGCCTCCGCCGCCTTGCAGCGGGGGGTGCTGGAGCTGCTGGCAAGCCTGGGCAGCGGGGCAGTGAAGGATATCTGCTATTATACCGGTGCCACTGCCGCCACATTGCGGCGGCTGGAGGCATTGGGTTATGTTACCCTGTCTCAGCGCCCGGTGCTGCGGTGCCGGGAGATTGTACCCACCCCCATCAGCGGCGAACTGGTTCTGAACCGGGAGCAGCAGCAGGCCTTTCAGGGCTTGCAGACCCAGATGGAGGCACAGGAGCCCGGGGTAGCCCTGCTGTATGGCGTTACCGGCTCCGGCAAAACCTCGGTGTATATCCGGCTGATTCAGCGCTGCCTGGAATCCGGGAAAAGCGCCCTGCTTCTGGTGCCGGAAATTGCCCTGACCCCCCAGCTTCTGGGGCTGATGGCCGCCTGGTTCGGCAGCCAGGTGGCGGTGCTTCACAGCAGCCTGGGCATGGGCGAGCGGTACGACCAGTGGAAGCGGGTAAAGGCCGGTGAGGCCCGGGTCATTGTGGGCACCCGCTCGGCGGTGTTCGCCCCCAGCGAAAGCCTGGGCCTGATTATCCTGGACGAGGAGCAGGAGCATTCCTACAAATCCGAAAATTCCCCCCGGTATGCCGCCAGAGAGGTGGCCATCTGGCGGGGGGCGAAGGAGCATACCCTGGTGCTGCTGGGCTCCGCAACCCCCAGCGTGGAGAGTATGTACCATGCCAAAAACGGGACGTATTCCCTGTATACCCTGCGCAGCCGCTTCAACGGCCGCCCGCTGCCCCAGGTGGAGATTGTGGACATGCGGGAGGAGGTCAAGCTGGGCAACGATTTGAGCCTCAGCGACTCCCTGCGCCAGGAGCTTTATGACAACTGGAACAGCGGCAGCCAGACCGTGCTGCTGCTGAATCGCCGGGGCAACAGCCGGGCCCTGGTGTGCGTGGACTGCCGGGAGGTGCCCCAGTGCCCCCGGTGCTCCCTGGCCATGACCTACCACAGCGCCAACGGCCGACTGATGTGCCACTACTGCGGCTTCTCCCAGCCGGTTCCCCGGCGGTGCCCCCGGTGCGGCGGGCCGCTGAAGCCCATGGGCACCGGCACCCAGAAGGTGGAGCAGGAGCTGAAATCCCTGTTCCCGGAGATGGCGGTGGACCGGATGGATGCGGATACCGTCAGCGCCGTGAATACCCACGAGAAAATACTGGAGCACTTCCAGAAGGAAAAGGTTCCGGTGCTCCTGGGCACCCAGATGGTGGCCAAGGGACTGAACCTGCCCGGGGTGACCCTGGTGGGGGTGCTGGATGCGGATTTGTCCCTGTACACCGGGGGCTACCGGGCCGGAGAGACCACCTTCAACCTGCTGACCCAGGTGGTGGGCCGGGCGGGCCGGGGGGACAAGCCGGGCCGGGCCGTGATTCAGACCATGGTTCCCCAGCACCAGCTTATCCGCCTGGCAGCCAACCAGGATTACGACGGCTTTTACGAGCTGGAAATCCGGCTCCGGCAGATGCAGAACGCTCCTCCCTTCGGCGACCGGCTGATGGTCACCTTCCAGGGGGAGCAGGAGACGGAGGTTTTGCGCAGTGCGGTGAAATTCCGGGACAGCCTGCTCCAATGCCTGTCCCAGCCGGACTACCGGCAGGAGCACATGACGGTTCTGGGCCCGGCGCCCTGCCCGGTGCCCAAGATTAACTACCACTACCGCTACCGCCTCACCGTCAACGGCAGGATGGACCGGGCCATGCGCTTCCTGATAGCCTGGCTGCTGGCCCAGTTTGGCAAGGACAAGCAGAGCCGGGGCGTCACCGCCTTTGCCGACGTCAACGGCTTCGAATAGCCCCATGGTCCCGGCTGCATTTTGCCCCGCAGCCGGATGGGGAACAGGATGCACAGATAGGAGATAATTATGGGATTGCGTAAGATTTTAACCACGGATGACCCGGCGCTGCATAAGGTATGCAGACCGGTGGAAAAATTTGACCGGCGGCTGCACAAGCTGCTGGACGATATGCAGCAGACCCTGGAAGAGGCCAACGGCGTAGGTCTGGCGGCACCCCAGGTGGGCATCCTGCGCCGGGTGGTCGTTGTGGACACCGGCGAGGAAATCCTGGAGCTGGTGAACCCGGAGCTGCTGGAAACCGACGGCGAGCAGGAGGGAGCCGAGGGCTGCCTCAGCGTGCCGGGGAAATACGGCCTGGTGAAGCGCCCCTACTATGCCAAGGTTCGGGCCCAGGACCGCAACGGCGACTGGTTCGAGGCCCAGGGGGAAGCGCTGATTGCCCGGTGCTTCTGCCATGAGCTGGACCACCTGGACGGCATTGTGTATACCGAGATTATGGAGCGTTTCCTCACCGAGGAGGAGCTGAACGCAGAAGCGGAGGAATGAGAATGCGGGTTGTGTTCATGGGTACGCCGGATATTGCGGCCACCTGCCTGAAAAAGATTCTGGAGGACGGCTTCGATGTGGTGGCGGTTTATACCAAGCCCGACCGCCCCAAGGGCAGGGGCATGAAGATGGAAATCTCCCCCGTCAAGCGGATTGCGGTGGAGGCGGGGATCCCTGTGTTCCAGCCGGAGAACTTCCGGGAGGAGGAGACGGTGCAGCAGCTGCGGGATTTGAAGCCCGATGTGTGCGCCGTGGTGGCCTATGGCCGCCTGCTGCCCCAGAATGTGCTGGATGTGCCCACATACGGCTGCATCAATATCCATGCCAGCGCCCTGCCCAAATACCGGGGCTCCGCCCCCTATCAGTGGACGGTGCTGGACGGCCAGACCGAGACCGGAGTCACCGCCATGTATCTGGTGCAGAAAATGGATGCCGGCGACATTATCGAAATCAGCAGGACCACCGTGGGGGAGAATGAAACCGCCGGTGAGCTGCTGGACCGGCTGGCAGTGCTGGGGGCCGACCTGCTGAGCAAGACCCTGGGCCGCTTCGCCTCCGGCGAGAAGGTGCCCGCCACCCGGCAGGACGAAAGCCAGGTGACCTTTGCCCCCCTTCTGGATAAGAGCATGTGCCCCATCGATTGGAGCAAAACCGCCCGGCAGGTGCACAACCAGGTGCGGGGGCTGCACCCCTGGCCGGTGGCCACCATGGAGCTGGACGGCAAGCAGTTTAAGGTGCATGAGACCAGAGTGGTTCCCGGCCATGGCGTGCCGGGCACCGTCCTGGAGCTGAATAAAAACGGTCTGGTGATTGCCTGCGGCCAGGATGCCGTGGAAATCCGCTCCCTTCAGGCAGAGGGCGGCAAGCGGATGCGGGCACCGGACTATTTCCGGGGACACCCGCTGCAACGCTGATGGGTGCCCGGGAAACGGCGCTGAATGCGCTGATCGTCTGCCGCAAGGAGGGAGCCTGGTCCAACGCTGCCCTGAAGCAGCGGATTGCCCGGGACCGGCTGGACAGCCGGGATGCGGCTCTGGCCACCCGGCTGTGCTACGGAGTGGTGCAGAACCGGGGGAAGCTGGATTTCTACCTGGGGCAGCTGCTCACCGGCAAGCTCTCGGGCCTGCATCCGGTGGTGCGGGATATCCTCCACCTGGGGCTGTACCAGCTCCGGGATATGGACAAAATTCCGGAAAGCGCCGCCGTCAACGAGTCGGTGGAGCTGGCCAAGAAATACTGCCCCGGGCAGAAAAATGCCCCGGCCCTGGTCAATGCGGTGCTGCGCAATGCGGTGCGCACCCTGGGCACCTGGCAGGAGCCTACCTCCTACGCTGACCGCTACAGCCACCCGGAGGCGCTGATTGCCCTGCTCAAGCAGAACCTGCCCAAGGGGATGCTGGAGCCCATGCTCATTGCAGACAACACCGCCCCGGCCACCACCGTCCAGGTAAACACCCTGGTCACCACTGCCCCGGCTCTGAAAGCAGCCCTGGAGGAAAAGGGCATCGCCTGTGCATATCACAGCTGGATGCCGGACTGCCTGGTGCTCTCCGGCCTGGGCAATCTGGAGCGGCTGGAGGAATTCCGGGCAGGGCACTTTTACGTCCAGGATGCGGCCTCCAGGCTCAGCGTGCTGTGCGCCGACCTGAAACCGGGCTGGCGGGTGCTGGACTGCTGCGCCGCCCCCGGGGGCAAGAGCTTTGCCGCCGCCGTGGCCATGGGGGGCACCGGGGAGATTGTCTCCTGCGACATATACCCCCACAAGACGGAGCTGATTGCAGCGGGGGCCAAGCGGCTGGGCCTGACCAATATCACGGCCCTGTGCCGGGATGCCACGCAGGAAAAGCCGGAGTGGGAGAATTCCTTCGATGCCGTCCTGGCAGACGTGCCCTGCTCCGGCCTGGGCATCATCCGGAAAAAGCCGGACATTCGCTATAAAAATCTGGAGGAATTACAGGCCCTGCCCCCCTTGCAGGGGAAAATCCTGGACGTGCAGTCCCGGTTTGTCCGCCCCGGCGGGGTGCTGCTGTATTCCACCTGTACCGTGCTGAACCGGGAAAATGGGCAGGTGGTGGAGCAGTTTTTGCAGAACCACCCGGATTTTTACCCGGAGAGGCTGCACTTGCCCGGGGTGTTCCCGGAAAACCACACCGGAAGCATCACCCTGATTCCGGGCCAGTATGATACCGACGGCTTCTTCATCTGCCGTCTGCGGAGGAAGCAATGAACCTGAAATCCATGACGCTGCCGGAGCTGTCCCAGACCCTGAAGGACATGGGCCAGCCTGCCTTCCGGGCAAAGCAGCTGTATACCTGGCTCCACCGGGGGGCCCGCTCCTATGACGAGATGACCAACCTCCCCGGGCCGCTGCGGCAGACCCTTGCCCGGCAGTACCCCATCTGCGCACCCCAGGTGGTGCGCCGCCAGGAGTCCCAAAAGGACGGCACCATCAAATACCTCTGGCAGCTGTCCGACGGCAACTGCGTGGAGACGGTGCTGATGCGCTATCACTACGGCAACACCGTGTGCATCTCCACCGAGGTGGGCTGCGCCATGGGCTGCGCCTTCTGCGCCTCCACCATCGGCGGGCTGGTGCGGCGGCTGGATCCCTTTGAGATGCTGGACGAGGTGCTCTTCACCCAGGTGGACTCCGGCCAGCCCATTTCCCATATTGTGCTTATGGGCATCGGGGAGCCGCTGGACAATTTTGACAATGTGATGCGGTTCTTGGAGCTGGTGAACAGCCCCGAGGGAATGCATATCTCCATGCGCCACATCAGCCTGTCCACCTGCGGCCTGGTGCCGAAGATTGACCTGCTGGCCCAGAGGAAGCTGCAGCTGACCCTGTCCGTCTCCCTCCATGCCCCCAACGATGCCATCCGCAATACCATTATGCCGGTGAACAGGGCCTATCCCAGCCAGGCACTGCTGGATGCCTGCCGCCGGTATTACCAGGCTACATCCCGGCGTATCTCCTTTGAATACGCCATGATAGACGGAGTGAACGACTCCGTGGAGTGTGCCAAAGAGCTGATTCGCAGACTGAAGGGGCTGCCTGCCCACTTCAATCTTATCCCCTTGAACCATGTGGAGGAAAGCCCCCTGAAGCCCAGCAGCAAGGCTGCTGTGGCCCTGTTCCAGAAGACTTTGGAGGAGGCCGGGATTCCTGCCACCGTCCGCCGCACCCTGGGCGGCGACATCGATGCCTCCTGCGGGCAGCTGCGGCGGAAATACACCCGGCAACAGCAGTGACCCAGGAGAGAAAGAAGACGAGGTGAACGCCCATGCAGAGCTGGGGCTTGACAGACAAAGGCTGCATCCGAAAAATGAATCAGGATGCCTACGAAATCCGGCAGCTGGACAAAAACACCCTGCTGTGCGTGGTTTGCGACGGCATGGGCGGCGCAAAATCCGGCAATGTGGCCAGCTCTCTGGCAGTGGATGTATTCAGCCAGGAAATCCAGCGCACCTGGACCCCCTCCATGGAGTGGGACAAGACGGACCAGATGATGAAAAACGCCGTGAAGCTGGCCAATTTCACCGTCTACGACCAGGCCATGCAGTTCGAGGAATTCAGCGGCATGGGCACGACCCTGGTGGCCGCCCTGGTGCGGGGAAATCGGGTGAGCCTGATTAACGTGGGGGACAGCCGGGCCTACGTTATCAATCAGAAGGGCATCCGCCAGATTACCCGGGACCACAGCGTGGTGCAGATGATGGTGGACCGGGGGGAGCTGACGGCGGAGATGGCCAAGTCCTACCCCGGGAAAAACCTGATTACCCGGGCGGTGGGCACGGAAATGACCATTTCCGGGGACATTTTCCGCCAGGAGCTGAGCAGGGGGGACTTCCTGCTGCTGTGCTCCGACGGCTTGAGCAACCTGCTGGACGACCAGGAGATTCTCTTCGAGGTGGTTCACGGGGTAAACAAAGAGCGCTGCTGCAAGCGCCTGCTGGACATCGCCGTTTCCCGGGGGGCCCCGGACAATGTAACCAGTGTGCTGGTAAGCGTTTGAAAACGGTTGAAAGGAGCAATATCTGAATATGAATCAATATATTGGACAGCTGCTGGACAACCGCTATGAGCTTCTGGAGGTCATCGGTACCGGCGGCATGGCCGTTGTGTATAAGGCCCGGTGCCACCGGCTGAACCGGCTGGTGGCGGTGAAGGTGCTGAAGGATGAATTCTCCGGGGACGAGGAATTCCAGCGCCGCTTCCGGGCAGAGGGAGAGGCTGTTGCCATGCTCAGCCACCCCAATATCGTCCAGGTCTTCGACGTCTCCGCTTCGGACAATGCCTATTACATTGTCATGGAGCTGATTGACGGCATTTCCCTGAAGCAGTATATGGAGGTCAAGGGCATCCTGAACTGGAAGGAAACCCTCCACTTCGCCACCCAGATTGCCAAGGGGCTGGAGCACGCCCACAGCCGGGGCATTGTCCACCGGGACATCAAGCCCCACAATGTGATGGTGCTGAAAAACGGCTCCGTCAAGGTGATGGACTTCGGCATTGCCCAGGTGATGAACAAGAGCAACACCCTGACCAAGGAGGCCCTGGGCTCGGTGCATTACATCTCCCCGGAGCAGGCCAAGGGCAGTTTCACCGACAGCCGCTCGGATATCTATTCCCTGGGCGTGGTGATGTTCGAGATGATGACCGGCCGCCCGCCCTATGACGGGGATTCCCCGGTGGCCGTGGCCATCCAGCATATCAACGGCGGTGCGCCCATGCCCACCTCCCTGAACCCCAACATCCCGGCGGGGATGGAGCAAATCATCATGAAGGCCATGGCCCTGGACCCCAAGGACCGGTATTCCAGCGCCACGGAGCTATTGGAGGATTTGGAGGAGTTCCGGAAGAATCCCTCCCTGACCTTTGACTACCACATCCCCCTGGGGGATGCCACCAAGAAGATTACCCCCATTGTCTCCCGGCCCAAGACCACCGCCGAGCGGATTGCCCAGGCCAAGGGGGGCGTGAAGAGCGTGGAGTCCACCGGCTCCATAGCCCGGCAGGGCGGGGGCCAGTCCCCCAAACCCTCCACCGGGCGCATCTCCGGGGTCAGCGCAGCGGGCCGCCCGGCCCCCAGCCCCATGACCCAGACCGGGCCCACCGGCCGCAGCCAGGAGGCTCTGGCCCGGGCCAAGAGACGCCGGGAGGAAGAGGCCAAGCGGGATGCCCAGCGCAGCCGCACCGCCACCATTGCGGTGGTGTCCTGTAGTGTGGTGGCGATTATCGCCATTGTGGTGTTCCTGGCCGCCATCTTCAATGGGTTCCTGCTGAACCAGGACAAGGACCGGGTGGAGGTGCCCTACCTCACCGGCAGTATGTACAGCGAGGATTTCGAGTCCCGCTACCCCAATTTCACCATCCGTCTGCGGCCCCAGGAGTATGACGACTTCTATGTGGCGGGTCAGATCATGCACCAGGAGCCCACCGGCGGGCTGATGGTGGCCCGGGGCACGGAGCTCTACCTCACCATCAGCATGGGCCCGGAGCCCAAGGTGAAGCTGATGGAGGATTTGCTGGGGGTGACCCAGGACAGAGCCACCTCCTTCCTTATGGGCCAGGGGCTGAAAACCCTGGTTCGGGAGGAGGCCAGCGAGGAATACCCCGCCGGATGCGTCATCCGTACCGACCCCGAGGCCGGAAGCCCGCTCAGCGACGGCCAGACCGTCAAGCTCTATATCAGCTCCGGCCCCCAGAATGTCACCGCCAAAATGCCCAAGGTGCTGGAATACGATAAGGATACGGCCCTGCAGGTGCTGGAGCAGCTGGGCTTCCGGAACGTGTCCGTTACCCTGGTAAGCTCCAAAACCGAGAAGGGGAAGGTGGTCACCCAGTCGGCCACCGCCGGGGAAATGCTGGATATCAATACCCACATCACCCTGGAGGTTTCCCAGGGCCCGGAGATTGCCAGCGCCAAGATGCCGGACGTGCTGGGCCTGGATGCGGAGACGGCCAAGCAGGTGCTTGCCGCCAAGGGCTTTACCAAGGTGGAGACCTACCCCATGGAAAGCAGCGAGCCTGCCAACCGGGTGGTGCGCCAGTCCGAGGACAGGGACACCATGGTGGCCCTGACCAAGGAAATCCTGCTGGGGGTGTCCAACGGCTCCGGCAACGGCACCGCCGTCACCACGCCCCCCGCCGCCACTGCCCCGGGCAGCGACGTTGCCGGGACGGAGAATGTGAGCTTCTATGTTCCCGTCCGGGAGGAGGCCTACCATCTGATTATCTGCCCCAAGGGCCGGGCCGACCTACAGGTTGCCAGCGGCACGGTTCAGCCCGGGGACTGCACCTTTACCGTGCCCCTGATGGGCAGCGGCGTGCAGGAATACGACCTGTACATCAACGGAGAATACTACCAGTCTATGGAAGTGACGTTCAAGAATGGCTAAACGACAGACAGGGCGAATCGTCCGCTCCCTCAGTGGATTTTATGATGTCCAGCTGCCCGGGGAGATTGTCTCCTGCCGGGGCCGGGGCGTTCTGCGCAAGCAGCATATCACCCCCCTCACCGGCGACATGGTGGAAATCACCCAGGAGCACGGCAAGGGCATGGTGGAGGCTGTGCTGCCCCGGAGCAGCAGCTTCGTCCGCCCGGCGGTGGCCAATGTGGATGCACTGGCCATCTTTGCGGCCAATGTCAATCCGGTGACCGAGCCGTTTCTCATTGACCGGGTGGCGGCCATTGCCGGAAACCAGAATGTGGAAAGCGTCATCTGCGTCAACAAATGCGATTTGGACCCGGCAACAGATTTGCGGGCCATCTACCGGAAGGCGGGCTTCCGGGTGTTTGCCGTCAGCGCCGTCACCGGCCAGGGGGTAGAGGAGCTGCGCACCTTCCTGCAAGGCAAGCTCACCGCCTTCACCGGCAATACCGGCGTGGGGAAGTCCAGCATTCTCAATGCCCTGTGCCCGGAGCTGAACCTTGCCACCGGGGAAGTCTCCGAGAAGCTGGGCCGGGGGCGGCACACCACCCGGCATGTGGAGCTATACTCCCTGGGGGCGGACACCTATGTGATGGACACCCCGGGCTTTGCCTCCTTCGATACGGAGCAGATGGATGTGATTCTCAAGGAGAATCTGCAATACGCCTTTCCGGATTTCGCCCCCTACCTGGGCCGGTGCCAGTTTGCCGACTGCTCCCACCGCCGGGAGCCGGGCTGCGCCGTCCGGGCCGCACTGGCCGCCGGGGCCGTTGTCCCCAGCCGGTACGAAAGCTACCAGAAGCTCTACGAAAAGTCCGCTCTGATCAAGGAGTGGGAAGTAAAATAACCCCCTCAGGACTGCCCAGGCGGCAGTCCATTTTTGTTGGGTATAGCTTTCCCCATTCCGGGAATGCTACCCTATGGAAACCCAAAGAAAATCAGGTGAAAACAAACTGAGAAATCGGAAATTCCTGCCCTGGCTTTTTGGCACCCTGGGGGCGGTGCTGGCAGCGGCGGCCCTGACGGTCTGCCTGCTATGGCGGGAGGCAGAGCCGGTAGTGGTTCGCTACCCCCGGGAGGCAGAGCAGTGCGTCAGCACCATGATGGCGGCATTGAGCAGCGGCGATTTTCAGCAGGCCTCCCAGTACCTCTGCGGAACCCCCACCCTGGACCCCGGGCTGGAGACGGGGGATATTGTGGCCGCCCGGCTCTGGGCCTCCTTTGCCGATAGCCTGCGCTGTACTCCCCGGGGCCGGTGCTATGCCACACCGGAGGGACTGGCCCGGGAGGTTACCGTCCGCAGCCTGGACATGGGCCGGGTGCTGCAAACCATGAAGACCGCAGCCCCCCGGCTGCTGGAGCAGCAGGTGGCCCGGGCGGAGGATATGTCCGAGGTCTATGCCGACGACAATACCTACCGGGAGGACTTCCTCCGGGATGTAATGCTGGCCGCCGCCAATGCCGCCCTGACAGAGGCCCCCGCCCGGGAATGCTCCCTGACGGTGCACCTACAGTACCGGGACCGCCAGTGGTGGGTGCTGCCGGAGCAGACACTGCTGGAAGCGGTTTCCGGGGGAATTTTGGAATAAGAGGGAATTGCATGGCGGATAACGGTTCACAGCCCGGGCAGCGTCCCCGGGGCAGCAGCCCCTGCTGGTTGGCTGCTTTGGCAGCCGGGGCCCTGAGCCTTTCGGTGCTGCTGGGCATCCTCCAATGGCTGGGGGCCCCCGGCCCCGGTGCCGGACCGGCTGCAAGCCCCGGAGAGCCAATGGGAATGCATCTGAAAAACCGGCTCTCCGGCGCATTGGAGGGGCTGACCGGGCTGCGCCCCATCTATTGGATTCGCCGGGATGCCCTGGCAGCCCCGGTGCCCAACCGGGAGTGCTTCGGCCAGGCGGAGCAGCCCGGGGAGCTGAAAGCCCTGGAAGAGGAGGCCGCCGAGCTTCTGGAAGGCCAGAAGCTGTTCTTCGGCGAGGATGTGGTTCCCCTGGAGGGAACCCCCATCCGCTATTACCTGGACGATACCATCCTTGCCATCACCTGGAAACAGGCCATGGATGGGGGCGTGTATACCTTCTCCGAAATCAAGATTGCCCATCCCTCCCAGTTCCGCCGGTTTCTGGCCGGGGGCGAGTTCGGCTCGGATAAGCTCTTCGTCACTACGGAGATGGCCAAAAGCGTCAACGCCGTGGTGGCCTCCAGCGGGGACTTTTACAACTACCGCCAGGCGGGCACCCTGGTCTACGACGGCCGGGTGCGCCGGGTGAACAACGGCCTGGTGGACACCTGTTATGTGGACGAAAACGGCGACCTGCTCTTCTCCACCCGGGAGGATACTCGGAGCCAGCAGGCGTTTCAGCGGTTTGTGGACCGGAAGAAGATTCTGTTCAGCCTGGCCTTCGGCCCGGTGCTGATTCAGCAGGGGGAGGTGGTCACCCCCCAGAGCTACGCCGTGGGGGAAATTGGCGACCATTATCCCCGCTCTGCCCTGTGTCAGCTGGGAAAGCTCCACTACCTTCTGGCCGTGGTAAACGGCCAGGGGGCATATGACCAAACCCCCACCCTGCGCCGCTTTGGCGAGAACCTGCGGCAGCGGGGGGTGCAGACGGCCTACACCCTGGACGGCGGCCAGACGGCGGTGATTGCCATGGACGGGGAGCTGATCAATGCCGTCCTCTTCGGCTATCAGCGGAAAATCAGCGATATCATCTACTTTGCCACGGCCATTCCCGACAAGGCATAGGGGACAAACATAAGACACACACAAAGGCTTATCGGCGGGCCAAGCGTAACATCATCTGTTTTGCCCCATCCCAGGAGGCGGATTGCGTGGAGCGAATTGCGTTTATCTTCGGCAATACCCTTATCTACTGGAATTCCCTGATGCTGACCCTGGCGGCGGGGGTGGCAATCTGCCTGTTTCTGGCCTTTTATCTGCCCCGGGGGGAGGGGAGTGCCGCCGCCGTGGCCGTGCCCATGGCTATGGTGCTGTCGGTATTCCTGGGGCGGCTGGCTCACTGGTATTTCCGCCCGGACAGCTACACCAGCTTTGTAAAAGCCATGACGGACTACACCTCCGGCGGCTACGCCCTGATGGGCTGCTTCGCCGCCTGCGGGGCCACGGCGGGGATTCTCCGGCTGCTGCACCTGGAGCCCCGGCCCCTGAGGCTGCTGGATGCCATGAGCCTGGGGGGCTGCGGGGGCATCGCTCTGGGGCGGCTGTCCTGCTTTTTCAGCGCCGCCGACCGGGGGCAGCTGCTGAAGGGTCTGCAAACCCTTCCCTTCGCCTACCCGGTGAACAATGTGGTCACCGGAGCGCCGGAGTACCGACTGGCCACCTTTGTCATTCAGGCCATGGCTGCTGCCCTGATTTTTGCGGCGCTGGTGGCCTTTTTCTTTCTGGCCAACCGGCGCAGACAGGGGGACGTGACCCTGATTTTCCTGCTGCTGTACAGCCTGTCCCAGGCGGTGCTGGACAGCACCCGGTATGACTCGCTGTATATGCGCAGCAACGGCTTTGTCAGCGTGGTGCAGCTGCTCAGCGCCCTGGCCATGGTGGCGGTCAGCGTGGTGTTTGCCCTGCGGATGGCAAAGCGCCGGGGGCTGCGATGGTGGTATATCCCCATGTGGCTTTCCATGCTTGCCATGCTGGGGGGTGCCGGGTACATGGAGTACTATGTCCAGCGCCATGGGGATCTGGCCCTGTTCAGCTACACCGTCATGACCGCCTGCCTGGGCGGCTTCACCGTCTGCTCCCTGCTGAGCTACGCCGCAGCAGCAGTGGCGGAACCGGAAAAATAGACAAAATAGCACCGCAGAGGGCCAGTCAAAGCCCTTCTGCGGTGCCTGGTTTATTTCAGCATACTGCTCTGGTTCAGTACCGGGGTGCTGTATAGGAAGAGCACATCCTGGTTTTCAAAGGAGACGTATTTCTCCAGATTGTCGGCGGGGATATAGCGGATATCCACCAGGGTAATCCTGGCGTACCCCGGCAGCAGCAGGGGTGCCAGACTGCTGGCAAAGGAATCCCGGAAGAGGATAAGCTCCCGCTGGGTGCTTGCCGCCGGATTTTCCACCGTCAGCACCGATACCGGCCCGGAGAGAAACACGTCATACATATCCCGGCCGGTGCTCTTTTCCAGATTGTACACCGGGCCGTCCTCACCGGTTTCAAAATTGTGGACCCGACAGGCCCGCAGGGTGTCGCTTTCCAAAATCCATAGGGCATCCGGGCCCATAGGCAGGGCCGCCTGACCGTAGTATACCCCATAAAAGGGCCGCTCCAATTTAGTGGGGACATAGTCCGTTTCGATTTCTACCTCCAGGGCCTGGGCCAGCAGGGCCGCCGCATCCAGAAGACACTCCTGCTTCCAGTGCAGGTCCGTCCGGTAATAGCAGGTTTTGTCCAGGGCCGGGGTCAAATCCACATAGGTCGCCCAGGGAATGGCCCGGAAGGCATCGAACATGGCGGCATAGTCCATGGCCGGGTAGCCGTTGGCCTCCGCCAGATAATAGCCCTTGTCCGGCACCACGCTGAATAGAATTTTCCCGGTGCTCCCCTGCAAATACCGGTCATAGACAGCCTGGAATTTCGTTGCTGCCTTTTCCACCGAGGCGGTATTCAGGGGGTAGTCCAGCTTTGTGGCGCTGCCCTGGGCCAGATAAATGCCGTTGTTGTCCAGCCGGTGCACCAGGTTGTAGCCAAACACCGCCTTGAGCCGCCGGAAGGGCTCCCGCAGGGGGAATTGGTCCTGACAGAAGCGCTCAAACTGGCTCATAAACCGGCCGCTGAGCAGGGCGGCGGCATTTGCCTGGGGGAATTGCTGCAATTTCCGCCGCTCCCACTGGGAAATCTCCTGCCTGGGGCCGAGCCACAGCGCCGCCGACAGGGCAAGCCACAGGGCGGGAACCAGAAGGTACAGACATTTCTTTTTCATTTCACCGCCTCCTTAAAATCGGAAATACAGGAAGGGGTTAAAGGAGCCGTCCACCAGATAGCCGGTGCACACCAGCAGCAGCCCGCCCATGGCCAGAACCTCGGCCAATGGGTATCTGGCCGACAGCCGCAGCCCCCACTTCTTCGGCCATGGGGTGGCCCCGGCCAGACCCAGGAGGAAGAGCACGGCGAAGCTGCGCAGCTGGTACAGGGACTCGCCGGTGACCCCCGGCAGCCCCGCCAGGCCGAACAGGCCGGAAAAATCCGCCCCTGCCTGGGCAAGACTCTCTGCGTTGAAGAGCACAAAGCTCACCGTCACCACCAGCATCCCATAGACCTGGGCCACCCCCTTGGGCAGCCGGGTCAGGGCCGGGAATTGCTTTTCCAGCAGCAGGAAGAGGGCAAACACCAGCCCCCACAGCACAAAATTCCAGCTGGCCCCATGCCAGAGCCCGGTGAGCATCCACACTGCCAATATATTGCAGACCCACCGGCCCTTGCTCACCCGGTTTCCCCCCAGGGGGATATACACATAGTCCCGGAACCAGCCCCCCAGGGTCATGTGCCACCGCCGCCAGAAGGCGGTGATGCTGGGGCTGAGGTAGGGATAGTCGAAATTCTCCGGGAAGCGGAAGCCGAAAATCCGGCCCAGGCCGATGGCCATATCGGAATAGCCGGAGAAGTCGAAATAGATATGCAGGGTGAAGGCCAGGGCATACATCCAGCAGAAGAGCACCGACGGCTCCCCGGAGTCCCGGAACAGCCGGGTCAGCTCCCCGAACTGGTTGGCAAGAACCACCTTTTTCCCCAGGCCGAAAAGGAACCGGCGCAGCCCCAGGTGAAAGCCTTCCAGGCTGTGGCTCCGCTGGGCCAGCTCCCGGGCCACCTGGGGATAGCGGACTATGGGCCCGGCAATCAGCTGGGGGAAGAGGGCCACATAGCACCCGAAGGAGATGACATTCCTCTGGGCCGGAACCTCCCCCCGGTAGACGTCCACCACATAGCTGATGCACTGGAAGGTATAGAAGCTGATGCCAATGGGCAGGGTCAGCCGCAGCAGAGGGATGGAAAGTCCCAGAGCGGCGTTCAGGGAGCCGATGAAGAAGTCGGCGTATTTGAACACCCCCAGCAGCCCCAGGCCGATGGCCACGGATGCCGTCAGCCAGAGCCGCCGGTGCCCCGTCTCCCGGCCCACAGCCAGACCGCAGAAATAGAATACCCCAATGGTGCCCACCATCAGCAGCGCCAGCCGGGGCTCCCCCCAGGCATAGAAAAGCAGACTGCTCACCAGCAGCACGGCGTTCTTCCCCTTGGCGGGGGTCAGAAAGTACACCGCCAGCACGGTGGGCAGGAAGCAGTATAAAAAGGTCAGCCCGGAAAAAAGCATTGCATCCCCTCCAACGAAATGGCAGCGGCCTGCAAAGCCGCTGCCCCTTGTGCTTATCCTACGATGGTCATGCTGCCGCCGCACACGGCCCGGAAGGCCTCCTGGATGGATTCCACAGTGGCCACATCCCCGAACTCGGAATCAATCATAAACAGCACCACCACATCCCCGGCGTACATCACCGTTTTGGTGTCCGCTTCCACGCAAATCCATTTCCGGGTGTTTATGTTGTCGTAAACCTCCTGGGCAATCTCCGGAGCGTCTGCGGCATCCTTCACCCGGAGCACCACCAGGGAATAGGCCTGACCCATCATGGCCTCGGAGACACTGGCCTGACGGATTTTCTCCCCGGTTTTCAGGCCGGTGTTGTAGCTGACGGCGTTGTCGTCGGCCAGATCCAGGTCCATGGTGCCCACGTCCAGATCCAGGGCCTTGTGGTTGGCATAAATCTTGTCAATGATTTGGGAGGTGCTGCCCTCCACGCCGCCGGTGGCGGCATCCTTCTTGGCGCAGCCCGCCGCCGTCAGAAGCAGCAGGGCAGCCAGAGCCAGAGCAAAAATACGTTTCATTTTGATTTTCCTTTCCATATCGTTCGGATGCGGCGGAGCAGGCAGAAGACGCCAATCCCCAGGCATACCCCCGCCACGTCAATCCACACGTCGATGACGCTGGGCCCCCGGTTTGGCCGGAAGACCTGAATGGTCTCGTCGATGTTGGCAGCCAGCATACCGCAGAGCAAGGGCACGCTGACCCGGTGGATGCCCTGCTGCCCGCCCAGGCGGAACAGCCAGCACAGAAGAAATCCCAGGGTGGCAAACTCCGAAAAATGCCCCAGCTTTCGCAGCAGCAGCTCCGGCATCCCCCGGAGAAGGGGGATGGCCTCCTTCAGCCAGCGCAGCAAGCCGCCGCTGATTTGCCCGGATTTCTCCCCGGAGAGCAGGGAGTTGCCCCAGATAAAGGCCAGCACCACCAGGGAGGCGGTGAGCACCAGGGCTTTTCGCAATTTGGCAGACATTAAAAAACCCCCAGGCTTTCCAGCAGAATTTTGCAGCCCAGCAGAATCAGCACCACGCCGCCGAGAATTTCTGCTTTCTTCTCGAACTTGTTGCCGAAGATGCCGCCAATGGTGACCCCCAGCGCACTGAGGGCAAAGGTGGTAACGCCGATGACACCCACAGCCGTCCAGATGGGGGCTTCGGTCATGGCCAGGGAAATGCCCACGGCCAGAGCGTCAATGGAGGTAGCCACTGCCAGGGGCAGCATGGCCCTTATGGATAGGTCGTCACTGGAGGATTCTGCTTCGCCGGACAGGGCCTCTTTTATCATATTGCCCCCCACCAGCACCAGCAGACCAAAGGCGACCCAGTGGTCCACCGCCTGTATAGCTTCGGCAAAGAGCATCCCCAGGAAATAGCCCACCAGGGGCATCAGCGCCTGAAATGCGCCGAACCAGGCCCCGCACACCAGCGCAGTCTTTCCGTCTGCCCGGTGAACGGCCAGACCCTTGCATACGGATACGGCAAAGGCATCCATGCTCAGCCCCACGCCCAGTACTAGTATTTCCCAGAATCCCATAGGTTTATCCTCCCATGCGGGCGCAGAGCGGCGCTGCGCCGTTTTTATTTATCTCCCCGGCGCATCCTGTCGTGCCTTTATAGCAGAGCCGGGGGAAATTGTCAACAACCGGACTGTGAACATAAGGAAAAATTAAGTTTTTATTCAGAGTTTCCCTAAAAGGGAAGCCCCAGCAGCCGTTCTGCCAGGAAGGCTGCCCCGGAGCTGGCCAGAGCCACCACAATCAGGCTCTGGTTCCGGTAGGCCAGCACCACCGCCACCGCCAGAGCCGCCACGCCGCTGAGGGTGGAGGCGGTGTCCTGCAAAATGGCCGGGAAGGTCATGGCTGCCAGACAGGCATAGGGGACATAGTGGAGAAACGACCGGACGAACCGGCTTTTGATGGGCTTGCGGAACACCGTCAGGGGCAGCATCCGGACAAGATAGGTGGTCAGGGCCATGGCGGCAATGGAGATATAGATATTCATTGTCCTTCCTCCTTCACCGGGAACAGCCAGGCGCAGATGGCGGCAGCCGCCACCGTGCAGATTACAATGGGCGTGCCCTTGGGGGCCTTGGCCAGAGCCGGAACCCAGGCAAACAGACTGCTGAAGGCCAGGCCCAGCAGGGCCGTTACCGCCACGGCCTTCTCTTTCTTTGCCGGGGGAATGACGATGGCAATGAACATGCCGTAGAGCATGACCCCCAGGGCCGTGCGGACGGAGCCGGGGAGAACGGAGCCGGCCAGAGCCCCCAGCAGCGTGCCGCTGACCCAGCCCACAATGGGCAGCAGCCCCAGGCCGTACAGGAAAGGAGCAGTCAGGGAATGCTCCCGGGCCATGGCCAGGGCGAAGACCTCGTCGGTGTTGAAAAAGGCAATCAGCAGCCGGGGCAGCAGCCCAATCTCCTGCCCCATCCGCTGGCTCAGGGCCAGGCTCATCAGGGCGTAGCGGCTGTTGATAATCAGCTGGGTCAGAATCAGCATTCCCAGGCCGGAATGCTCCACAATGGCAGTAAGCCCGGCAAACTGCCCGGCACTGGTCAGGTTGCTGGCGGAAATCACCGTGGCCTGGGCCACCGTCAGCCCCTTGGCCACAGCCATGGCACCGAAACCAAAGCTGACGGAAAAATACCCCAGCCCCACCGGCAGCCCCCGGCGAACACCCAGGGTGTACTCTTGTTTGTGCATCTGTGTCTCACTTCTTTGGGAATAAAAGGATAGTCGGACTATTATACGATGCCCGGGCCCCACCGTCAAGCCTTCTCCCAGCCTTTTCCCCGGGCCGGGGAAAGAAAACCGGAAAAAGGCAAAGAAATAACCCCCGACCGATTCGCTTGGAATCAACCGAGGGTTATTTCCCATTGCTGTTGGGTTCCGGCATTTGCATAACCTCTGCTTTCTGCGGATTTCTCTGGGAATGCTCCCTAGTACATTGGACTCACTCCTTTTTGCACCTTTACTATACAACAGGGCCGCCCCTTTGGCAAGATGGGAAATTCCACACAGATGGGCAGGAAAGCTCGTTTATATTGCGAATGGAATTTCTGCCGGAAATGTGGTATATTAAAAAGGTTAAGCGGCCTTTTTTGCAGCGCTTTCCTTCTCCTGAGCGCATCCGGGGAGGGGCAGGAAACGCAAAAAGGAAAACTATTTTCCAAAGTGAACAAAAACAGATAGCATTTTTCCCGTCATTTTTCCAAAAATAATGCTTGAATTCTCCGGGCTTCTCTGGTAAGATTAGCTTGATAATCTGTAAAAGAAAAAGGAAAAGGAATTTCCCCTCACGGCATGGGCAGTCGGCTTTGCCTGCATGTTCACGGCGGAAAAGCAAAAGGAGTTGTTCCCTTATGAGCGAAGGAAGAAATACACAGACATTCAATAAGCCCGATACCGAGGATACCATCGACTTGATGGAGCTGGCCCAGGTGCTGCTGCGCAGGGGCTGGGCCCTGGTTCTGGCCCTGGTGATTGGCGCATCTGCCGCCGGTATTTTCACCAAGCTGTTCGTCACCCCTCAATACCAGGCCACCTCCATGATTTATGTCTACAGTAAATCCACCAGCATTACCTCTCTGGCAGACTTGCAGATTGGCAGCCAGCTGGCCGTGGACTTCCAGATTGTGGCCACCACCCGAGAGGTGATGGAGAGCGTCATCGAGTCCGTGGGCCTGAGCACCACCTATGAAAGGCTGCTGGGTACTATTGATATCACCAACCCCTCCGGCTCCCACATCCTGGAAATCAAGGTCAAGAACCCCGACCCCCAGCTGGCGGCGGACATCAGCAATGCCCTGGCCGATGAGCTCCGGGCACGGATCGCCTCGGTTATGAATACCGACGAGCCCTCCATGGTCAGCCGTGCCACGGTTCCCATAAGACCGGTGAGCCCCTCTGTGAAGAAGAATGCGGCTCTGGGCGGCCTGGCGCTGTTTGTGCTGCTGGCAGGCATCTTCGTGGTTGCCTACCTGCTGGATGACACCATTAAGGACGAAGAGGATGTGCGCAACTACCTGGGCCTGAACGTTCTGGGCGAGGTGAGCGCAGAAAATCCCAGTAAGAAAAAGGCGAGAATCGGATGAAAAAGAAAAAGATAATCTCCTCTGCCGCCCTGGCTCTGGCGCTGCTGCTTACCATGCAGCTGCTGGCGGGCTGTGCAGACCATTCCCCCAGCCGGATATCGGCCCAGACGGTTACCACATTGTCGGATGCTCAGGAGCCTGCTGCCTCTTCCGATGAGACGGTGGAGGCCCCGGTGGAGGAAACCCAGCCCGAGGCCTGGGGCAGGACGGTAACGGTGGACGGAAAAACCTGGCGCTACAATTCCCGGCTGCGTACCGTGCTCTTCCTGGGTGTGGACTCCCGGGATACCGCCCAGCTGGACAAGAAGGGCGTGGGTGCCGGTGGCCGGTCCGATACCATCCTTTTGCTGGTGATTGACCAGGATGCCAAGACAGTTCAGCCTGTCACCATGTCCCGGGACACCATGACCAGTGTGGACGTGTACGACCGGGACCGGAATTTCCTGTTCTCCGGCCAGATGCAGCTGAATATGCAGTATTCCTTCGGCGACAGCCCTAAGCGCAGCTGCCTGTTGGCCAAGAATAAGGTCTCTGAGGTGCTCTACGGCATCCCCATTCAAAGCTACATTTCCCTGACCCTGGATGGCATTGTGGCCGCCGGGGAAGCCATGGGGGGCGTGACCGTCACCCTGGAAGAGGACTGGACGGATATTGACCCCACCTATACCGCCGGAAGCACCATCACCATGGATGGCCCGGCATTGGAGCGCTTTATCCGCTACCGGGATACCGGCAGCGTGGGCAGCAACAATGTGCGGATGGGGCGGCACCGCTGGTTTATCCAGCAGATGTTCCGCCAGCTCAACGGCATGAACGGCTCCATGGTGGAGAGCCTGATGAATCAGGTGGAGCCCTATATGGAAACCGATATGGACGGCGATACCATCAAGCAGCTTGCCAGCTATCAGGTCTGCGATACCATGATGAATATCCCCGGCGAGACCCACCACGGGCAGGCCCACGATGAATTCTACATCGATCAGGCCGCCCTACAGACATTCCTGCTGGAGCTGTTCTATGTCCCTGCGGAGTAAGCTCCGCCCTGTAAAATGTATTTAGCAGAGTTTTCTCTGTCTAAATAAATTCTTCGAGAAAGGAGGAAATTATCATGAAGAAGGTTATTTCTCTGGTTCTGGCCCTGGCTCTGGCCGCCTCCGTTCTGTGCACTGTTGCTTTCGCTGCTGACAGCAAGAGCGATCTGGTCACCGTTGTGAATGGTAGCAAGAGCAACCTGATCAACGTTGTGAACGGCAGCAAGGGCACTCTGATCGATGTTGTCAACGCAAGCAAGTCCGGCCTGGTGGAGACTGTCAATGTTACCACCACCGAGTCCAAGGTGGAGCCCGCCACCGAGGCTGAGGTTGACGCTGCCGTTGCCGCCGCTATTGAGGCTGCAAAGGAGAACGTTGACGTGGAGCTGCTGAAGAGCGCTTCCGCTGCCAAGATGACTCTGATTGCCCAGGCTGATTTCACCGCCGACACCTATCCCTGTGTCCTGAACTTCTACGGCGAAGGCACCGAGAACATCCATGTTGTCGTTCTGGTGAAGTACGAGAACACCGAGGACTGGACTGTTGTTTATGCAGGCCTGGCCGGTGAGTTCTCCGCTGAGGTGGAGGCCAACGGTACTTACGCCGTCTATATGGTCGGCTAATCCCTGGCTCCCATGCGCAAAGAACCAAAAGGGCACCGCCCCGCTTCGGCTGGGCGGCGCCTGTATGGTTCGCTTTTTGTTGTACAAGCGAGATTCCCAATTTTCATTTTTCACAACCCTGTGAAACCCAAATTCGAGACCAACAGGCAGAAAGCCTGATATAAGATAGAAATTATTTCATCAGAGGAGAAATCCCATGCAGAAAGTAAGTTTCAAGCCCCACGAGCTTCCCTACCAGATTAGCGAGCAGATTAAATACATCCGTGCCAATATCCAGTTCTGCGGCGATGAGAAGAAGGTCATCCTCTTCACCAGTACCACCGCCAGCGAGGGCAAGAGCAGCCTGACCCTGGAGCTGGCAATGTCCATGGCGGAGCTGGGCAAGCGGGTGCTGCTGGTGGATGCGGATTTGCGCCGTTCCACCCTGAAGTCGAAGGTTGCCAATCGGGAGGCCGTCCGTCTGGGCCTGTCCCACTATCTCTCCGGCCTGGCAAATCTGGATGAGTCCCTGTGTGTCACAGACGAGCCGGTGATGTATATGCTCCTTGCGGGCCCGGTGCCCCCCAATCCAGCGGAGCTGCTGGCCGGACGCCGCCTGGATGCCCTGCTGGACTGGGGCCGGAAGCAGTTCGACTATATTCTGGTGGATACCGCTCCTCTGGGCACGGTGAGTGATGCTGCCCTGCTGGCAAGAAAGTGCGACGGCGCCGTGGTGGTTATCGAGGCCGCCAAAATCCCCTACCGTGCGGTGCAGGGCGTGGTGCAGCAGCTGCGGGATGCCAACTGCCCGGTGCTGGGTGCCGTGCTGAGCAAGGTGGAAAACGCATCCAGCCGGAACTACAAGTACACCAAGTACGCCTACCAATATACCGCAGACGACAAGTCTACGAAGAAGTAACCTTCGGCGGCTGCCCCCATCCGGCAGCCGCCTTTTTCCGCAGCCCCCCCGGGTTATCCCCGGGCGAAGGCTGCCCCCCAAAAGGATTTCCCGGCCCGGGAGCCGGGTAGAAGGAGAAGAATATGGAAAAAATTCTGGACATCATTACGGATAAAATGCAGCAGGCCTTCCAGGCGGCGGGGTACGACCCCTCCTTCGGCCGGGTGACGGTTTCCAACCGGCCGGACCTGTGCGAATACCAGTGCAACGGCGCTCTGGCTGCGGCGAAGCAGTATCAATGCGCCCCCATCCAGATTGCAAAGGCCGTGGCCCAGCAGCTGTGCAAGGAAGACTATGATATGTGCGAGGCCGTCATGCCCGGCTTTATCAATCTGAAGCTCTCCGGCCATTTCCTGGCGGACTATCTGGAAAAGATGCGCACCGCCCCGGATTTCGGCGTGGAGAAATCCGGCCGGGGGAAGACCATCGTGGTGGACTACGGCGGCGCAAACGTGGCAAAGCCCCTGCACATCGGCCATCTCCGCCCTGCCATCATCGGTGAATCCCTGAAGCGGCTGTACCATTACCTGGGCTGGAACACCATCGGCGACGTGCACCTGGGGGACTGGGGCCTGCAAATGGGCCTGATTATTGCGGAGCTTTCCCAGCGGCAGCCGGAGCTGCCCTATTTCGACGAGAGCTTCACCGGGGAATACCCCGCCGAAGCCCCCTTCACCGTCTCTGACCTGGAGGAAATTTACCCCACCGCCTCTGCCAAGAAGTCCGACCCCGCCTTCTCCCAGCTGGCCCACCAGGCCACCCTGGAATTGCAGCAGGGCCGCCGGGGTTACCGGGCACTGTGGCAGCACATCATGCATGTGTCCGTGACCGACCTGAAAAAGAATTATGACAACCTGGATGTCCACTTTGAAAAGTGGCTGGGGGAGAGCGATGCCGACCCCTATATCCCCGCCATGGTGGAGGATATGAAGCGCCGGGGCATTGCGGTGCAGTCCGAGGGTGCTTGGGTGATTCCCGTGGCAGAAGAGGGGGACAAGAAGGAAATGCCCCCCTGCATTCTGGTGAAGTCCGACGGCTCCTCCATTTACGCCACCACCGACCTGGCCACCCTGGTGCAGCGGATGCAGGACTGGAACCCGGAGAAGGTGCTCTACGTCACCGACAAGCGGCAGAATCTCCACTTTGAGCAGGTGTTCCGTGCCGCCCGGAAGGCGGGCATCGTGCACCCGGAGACGGAGCTGGAGCATGTGGGCTTCGGCACCATGAACGGCAAGGACGGCAAGCCCTTCAAAACCAGAGACGGCGGTGTGCTCCGGCTGGAAACCCTGATTTCCGATATGATGGATTTCGTCCGGGCCAAGGTGGTGGAGAACAGAATTGTGGACGGCGACCAGGTGGAGCCCACCACCCAGAAGATTGCCATGGCTGCCCTGAAATACGGCGACCTGAGTAACCAGCCCACCAAGGACTACAATTTCGATATGGAGCGCTTCGCCGCCTTCGAGGGCAACACCGGCCCCTATATCCTGTATACCATTGTGCGGATTAAGAGCATCCTCAGCCGCTACGGTGCCTGGGAGCAGCTGCCCATCCAGGCCCCTGTCAACGACTATGCCAAGGAGCTGATGCTCTCCATTACCAAGCTGGGCCCCACCCTGGAAAACGCCCTGCGTACCTCCAGCCCCAACCTCATCTGTGCCTATATCTATGAGCTGGCCGGCAGCGTGAACAAGTTCTATCACGAGACCCGGATTCTCACCGAGGAGGACGAGAGCCGGAAGGCGGGCTATGTGGCCCTGATTGGTCTGGCCAAGGACATTTTGGAGCAGTGCATCTACCTGCTGGGCTTCTCCGCCCCGGAAAAAATGTAAGACAGTAAAATCCCCTCGGCGAATGAAAGCCGGGGGGATTTCCTCAGTCCAGGAGGTCCAGAATGTCGTCCAGCACGTCCTCCAAATCCTCGTGGAGCTGGGCCCACTGGTCATAGGCATCGGTGTGCTCGTTCCGGGGCTCCAGCCGGTTCAGCCGGCCGATGGTTTCCTCCACCTGCTGCCGGGCCTGGTGCAGGCCCTCCCGGTCCATCTCCGCCGGGTCACAGAGATTTTCCAGAAAATCGGAAATCTGGGCCATCTGCTGGGGGTCAAATCGGATTACTTGCATGGCTTGCTCCTTTCCGGGGGAACCCGGAGAATACTGTTTGTTCATCATATCAAGTTTTTTGGAAAAAATCAAAGGGAATTTGCCGGAAAAATGCATTGCACTTTTGAAAAAATGGCGCTATACTCTTCCCAAAGCCGCACAGAAAGGGAAATGTCAGTATGATGCAAATGGAGTTCAAGCGCAAGCTCACCATCCCTGCCGAGCTGAAGAAGCTCTACCCTGTTACAGAGGAAATGCAGCGGGCCTTCCAGGCCCGGGACGAAGCATTGAAGGCCATCCTCTCCGGGGAGGATAACCGGATTGTCCTGATAATCGGCCCCTGCTCCGCCGACCGGGAGGACAGCGTTCTGGATTATGTCACCCGGCTTCGGGCCCTTCAGGAGCGGGTGGAGGAGCGGATTTTCCTCATCCCCCGGGTGTATACCAACAAGCCCCGGACCACCGGCGCAGGCTACAAGGGGATGCTCCACCAGCCGGACCCGGATGCCGCCCCGGATATGCTCAAGGGACTGATTGCCATCCGGGAGCTGCACATGCAGGTGCTGCGGCAAACCGGCTTTTCGGCGGCGGACGAAATGCTCTACCCGGAAAATTACAAATACCTGGACGACCTTCTGGCCTATGTGGCGGTGGGGGCCCGGAGCGTGGAGGACCAGCAGCACCGGCTCACCAGCTCCGGCATCGGTGTGCCTGTGGGCATGAAGAACCCCACCGGGGGTGACATCTCCGTGATGATGAACTCCATCAACGCCGCCCAGCACAGCCACACCTTCATCTACCGGGGCTGGGAGGCCACCTCCGCCGGGAACCCCTACGCCCACGCCATTTTGCGGGGCTATACCAACAAGCACGGCAATTCCCGGCCCAATTACCACTATGAGGATTTGATTTTCCTCCACCAGTGCTACGAAAAAAGCGGCCTGCAAAACCCCGCCGTGATTATCGATGCCAACCACGCCAACTCCGGCAAGGACCCCTTCCAGCAGGGCCGCATTCTCAAGGAGGTGCTGCAAAGCAGAGCCTACAGCCCGGATATCCGCAGGCTGGTCAAGGGCTTTATGGTGGAAAGCTATCTGGAGGACGGCTGCCAGCACATCGGCGAAGGCATCTACGGCAAATCCATCACCGACCCCTGCCTGGGCTGGGAAAAAACAGAGCGCCTGGTCCTGGAAATGGCAGAAATGGTCTGAGCACGAAAAGTATCATTTTCTCTATTTACAAAGGAAGTAATCTACCCTATGACAAAGGATTTAACAACCGGCTCCCCCCTGAAATTGATTATCCAGTTTGCATTCCCCCAGTTTTTGGGGATGCTGTTCCAGCAGTTTTACAATGTGGTGGACACCATTATTGTGGGCAAGCTCCTGGGTGTGGGCCCTCTGGCGGGAGTGGGAGCCACCGGGGCGCTGAGCTTTATGGTGCTGGGCTTCTGCATGGGCATTTGCAACGGCTTCGCAATCCCCATCGCCCAGGCCTTCGGTGCCAACGACCAGGTGTCCCTGCGCAAATACATCGCCAACTCCTTCTGGCTGACGGCGCTGTTCTCTTTGGTGCTTACGGTGCCGGTGTGCATCTTCTGCCGCCCCATTTTGCAGCTGATGAGCACCCCGGAGGATGTGTTCGAGTACGCATACCAGTATATCTTCATCATCTTCCTGGGCATCCCCACGGTGTTCCTGTATAATATCCTGGCGGGCATTCTCCGCTCCCTGGGAGACAGCAGAACCCCGGTGATTTTCCTGGCCCTGTCCTCGGCCCTGAATATCGCCCTGGACATTGTCACCATCCGGCTGTTCCATACCGGTGTCGGCGGCCCCGCTCTGGCCACGGTGATTTCCCAGGGTGTCTCCGGAGTGGTCTGCTATCTCTATATGAAAAAGCGCTTTGCCGTCCTACGGATGGAGCCCCAGGAGCGCCGCCCGGATGGGGCCATGATGAAGCGCCTGTGCTATATGGGCGTGCCCATGGGGCTGCAATACTCCGTCACCGCCATCGGCAGCCTGATTATCCAGGCCACCATGAACGGCTTCGGCTCCACCGCCGTGGCCGGTGCCACGGCAGCCAACCGCATCAACGGCTTCCTGGCCTGCCCCATTGAGGCGCTGGGCGCTTCCATGGCCCCCTATACCGGCCAGAATCTGGGAGCCGGACGGCTGGACCGGATTACCAAGGGGGTGGTGGATGCCTCGGTGTGCGGCTTCGTGTGCGCAGGGGTGCTGTATGGAATTGTGCTGCTGTTCGGCGAGCCCCTGGTGGGCATCTTCCTGGACGAGCCGGACCCCCAGGTTATCGAATACGCCATCCGCTTCCTCAACGTGGTGTGTGCAGGCTACTGCCTGCTGACCCTGGTGAACGTGGTGCGCTTCTCCATCCAGGGCATGGGCTTTTCCATGCTGGCCATCCTCTCCGGGGTGATGGAGATGTTCGCCCGCTCCGCCGCCGGGCTGCTGATTGCCCCCCGCATCGGCTTCACCGCCGTGGCCCTGGGCCACCCCCTGGCCTGGCTGGCAGCGGACTGCTTCCTGGTTCCCGCCTTCTTCCTGTGCCGCAGGAAGGTGGCCCGGGAGCAGCACTTCGGAAGCTGAGGCCCCCATAGGTTCCCCTTGTGCAAAACCCAGGTGAAAATTGTAAAATATTGGAAATATCTGTTGAAAATACCGGGCAACGGGTGTATAATGAGTCCCGGTGGTAAAACCATACTACAATGACAAAAGGAGAACAATTATGAAGAAACTGTCCCGTATTCTTTGCCTGGCACTGGCTGTTATGATGGCAATGTCCCTGCTCGCCATTTCCGCAGCTGCCGAGAATCCGCATTTCGACAAGTTGACCCTGGAATTCGTTCCCTCTAAGGATGCCGACGTTATTATCGCCGGTACCGCCAATCTGCCCGAGCTGGTAAAGGCCGAGATGGCCAAGCTGGGCTATGACATCGACGAAGTGGACATCACCGTTGGCACCAACTACGACGCCACCGGCGAGGCCATGTCTGCCGGTAGTATCGACGTGGGCTGGCTGCCCGGCGGCACCTACGCCCTGTACTCCGACGATGTGGACGTTATCCTCACCGCCACCCGTAACGGCCTGAGCAACGACTCCACCAACCCCGCCGACTGGAACGGCGTTGAGAACGCCACCAAGAAGGACGGCCCCCAGGTTACCTACTACCGCTCCCTGATTTACGCCGCTCCCACCGAGTACGGCAAGCAGCTGGCTGCCAAGGTCAATGCCGGCGAAAAGCTGACCTGGGAAGAGCTGGACAAGGCCAGCTGGGGCGTGCAGAAGACCTCTTCCTCCGCCGGTTACATCTATCCCACCATGTGGCTGATGGAGAACTACGACGGCAAGAAGGTTTCCGACCTGAGCAACGTCATCCCCATCGACTCCGGCTACGGCACCGCTTTCTCCTATGCCGCCGCTGAGCAGGTGGACATCATCGTCTGCTACGCCGACGGCCGTAACGACTACGAGGCCTCCTGGATGCTGCCCATCAACGAGCAGGACGAGACCGGCAAGCAGGGCCTGGGCCGCGAGAAGCCCATCTGGGAAGAAATGAACGTCATCGGCGTCACCGACGGCATCTACAACGATACCGTGGCCGTCTCCAAGGAATCTCCCTTCTATACCCCCGAGCTGATGGCTGCCCTGCAGGACTGCTTCATCAACATCATCAGCACCGATGAAGGCAAGGCCATTTTCAGCGTGTACAGCCACACCGGCTATGCCAAGGCTGTGGACTCCGACTACGACGGCGCCCGGGCTGCTCTGGCTCTGGTTGCTGACTAATCCATAACCCTACGCTCCCCCGTGCACTCCGCACGGGGGAGTTTTTACCGGACAAAAACCCGGGAAAATTGGGGAAAAGGATTGCATCATGCCGAATACTGGTGTATAATACTGGAAATGGCCCCATTTTTACCTTCGGGATGCAGAAAGGAACGTCACGCCCATGATTGAATTTAAGAATGTGTACAAGACCTATCCCAATGGCTTCACAGCCCTGAAAGATGTGAACCTGCAAATTCCCCAGGGGGAGTTTGTGGCCATCATCGGCCTGTCCGGTGCAGGCAAATCCACCATTTTGCGCTGCATCAACCGGATGCACGATGCCACCAAGGGCCAAGTGATTGTGGACGATGTGGATGTCTCCACCCTGAAGGGGGCGGCTCTGCGGAAGTTCCGCCGCAAGGTGGGCATGATTTTCCAGAGCTTCAATCTGGTCTCCCGGAGCACCGCCCTGAAAAACGTCCTCACCGCCGACGTGCCGGAGATGCCCTTCTGGCGGGTGCTGCTGGGGATATTCACCAAAGAGCAGAAAATGCGTGCCCTGGAAAGCCTGGACAAGGTGGGCATCCTGGACAAGGCCTATACCCGCTGCGACCAGCTCTCCGGCGGCCAGCAGCAGCGTGTGGCTCTGGCCCGTACCCTGAACCAGAACCCCAGCATCATCCTGGCAGACGAGCCGGTGGCCTCCCTGGACCCCATCACCGCCAAGCAGGTCATGGCCGACTTCGTGCGCATCAACAAGGAATATAACATCTCCATCCTGCTGAACATCCACCATGTGGATCTGGCCCTGAAATACTGCGACCGGGTTATCGGTGTCCGGGCGGGCAAAATCGTGTTCGACGGCCCGGCCAACACCATCACCCAGGACCAGCTGGACGAGGTGTACAACGGCACCGCCGTGCCCACCATGGACAAGGGGTGAGGGGCTTATGGCGAATATCTTTACATACAATCACCTGCTGATAGCCGAGCTGGTGGTGCTGGCGGTGGCCCTGGTGCTGACCCTGCGCAAGCCGGAGGTCATCACCACCAAAAGCGGCAACACCGTGTCCCGGCCCCGCAGCCCCATGGGGGTTATCTGCACTCTGCTGGTTCTGGCCATTACCTGGGCCCTGCATATGACCGGCTTCCAGATTTCCGTAATCATCCAGAAGGGTGAGAAAATCGTCGCCATTCTGGAAAAGCTGTTCCGCCCCAAATGGGAGTTCTTCCCCAAGGTCATTGCCCCCTTGGTGGATACCATCAAGATGTCCATCCTGGGCACCGTGATTGGCTGCGCCGCCGCACTGCCCATTGCCGTGCTGGCCTCCAGCAATATCGACCACAATAAATTCGTGGTCAGCCTCCTGCGGGTGATTCTGGGCCTGATCCGCACCCTGCCCACCCTGATTATCGCCCTGGTGTGCGCCCTGATTTTCTCCCTGGGTACCTTCGCCGGTACGGTGGCCATTTCCATCTTCACCTTCGGCATCGTGGCCAAAATGCTCTATGAGAGCATCGAGACCATTGATATGGGCCCCTTCGAGGCCATGGAGGCCCTGGGGGCCAACAAGTTCCAGGCCTTCTGGTCCGCCGGTGTGCCCCAGATTCTGCCGGTGTATCTGAGCCACTGCCTGTACTGCTTCGAGATGAACGTCCGTGCCTCCGCCATTCTGGGCTACGTGGGTGCCGGCGGCCTGGGCATCACCATCAACGAGCGCATCGGCTGGCGGGACTACAACGGCCTGGGCATGGTGCTGCTGACATTGCTGGTGGTTGTGGTCAGCATTGAATTCCTCAGCGAATTCCTGCGCAAGAAGCTGAGCTGAGAGGAGGCTGCGGTATGAAAAAGAAAAACGGTTCCGTTTTGGAAACCCTGGACCACAAGCTCACCGTGGCCGAGGCCTATGCCCTGCGCCCCCGGAAATGGGTGCTGTATACCGTGATTGTTCTGATTCTGGCCACTTTGGTTGGCTGGTCCGGCTCCGATGTCCATTTCAGCGGCCTGACCTCCACCGGCTCCAGCGTGGCCCGGGGCGTGGTCTCCGGCATTTTCCACCCGGATACCTCCCTGATGTTCGGCACCGGGGAGACGGATGTGCCCTATCTGCTGCTGCAAACCATCGCCATTGCCATTCTGGGCACCCTGTTTGGCTCCATTCTGGCGGTTCCCTTCGCCTTCCTGGCATCCACCAATATTATGCCCAGACCCATTGCCTACCTGTTCCGGGTGGTAATTCTGCTGATTCGCACCATCCCCAGCCTGGTGTGGGCGCTGATGTGGATTCGGGTCACCGGCCCCGGCGCCGCCTGCGGCGTGATTACCCAGAGCGTCTGCTCCATTGGCATGATTTCTAAAATGTACATCACCGCCATTGAGGATTTGGACACCAAGATTCTGGAAAGCCTGGATGCCATGGGCTGCACCCCCTTCCAGAAGATTCGCTACGGCGTGATTCCCCAGCTCACAGCCAGCTTTATCTCCACCACCATTTATCGGTTCGACATCAATCTGAAGGATGCCACCACCCTGGGCATTGTGGCCGCCGGTGGCATCGGCTCCTCCCTGATGCAGTGCCTGAACAGCCGCCGCTGGGCTATGGTGGGCTCCTTTGTGTGGGGGCTGATGCTGCTTGTGGTGGTCATAGAGTTCTTCTCCACCAAGATCCGCACCAGACTGGCCCACGGAGAGTGAGGATACCCGGGGCGGGCCCCGGCACTCCTGACGGCCCGGAAAGCGCCGCCTATGAAATAGCACCACGCCCCCTCGGCTTCTACGCAAAGAGGCCGAGGGGGGTTACCGGAAAAGGAAACATTATGAAACAGCTGAATATCTATTTCACCAGCGACATCCACGGCTATTTCTCCCCCCTGGATTATGCCACGGGGGCACACGCCGATACCGGGGCGGCCAACTGTATGCGCCGCTTCCCCAACGATGGCAATACCCTGATTATCGATGGGGGCGACACCTTGCAGGGCAGCCCCTTTACCTATTATCTTCACAAAAATGCCTTGGAAGCCCCCTGCGTTCCTGCCCGGATTATGAACTGCGGGGGCTATGATTTTTTCACCCTGGGCAACCATGACTTCAACTACGGCCAGGAATATCTGATCCGCTATATCCAGGGCAGCGATGCCCGCTGCCTCTGCGCCAATGTGGCGGGGCTGAAGGGCGTGGAGCCCTATGCCATCGTCACCATGCAGAGCGGCCTGCGGGTGGGCCTGACCGGCATCGTCACCCACCACATCAACATCTGGGAGCGGCCGGAGAATCTGAAGGGCCTGACCATCACCGACCCGGTGCCCGCCGCCGCAGCAGCGCTGGAAGCACTGAAGCGGGAGCAGGTGGACATCACCGTGTGCATCTACCACGGGGGCTTTGAGTGCGACCTGGACACCGGCGCAGCCCTGACGGACAGCGACGAGAACCAGGGCTGCCGCATCTGCCGGGAGCTGGACTTCGACGTGCTGCTCACCGGCCACCAGCATATTCCCATTGCGCCCCGGCGCTTGCTGGGCACCTACATCTGCCAGACCCCGGACAAGGCAAAGCAGTTTGCCCGGATGGCATTGCAGGTGACCGATTCCGGCATCACCATGGAAGGCTCCCTGGAGGATGCCGGGGGGGAGACGGAAGCCCAGGCCGCCGCCATTCTGGCCCCCTTGGACAGAGATGCCGCCGGATGGCTGGATACCCCGGTGGGGCACCTGGATGTGCCGCTGCTGCCTGAGGAGCATATCGTCATGGCCCGGGAGGGCAGCGGTATTGCCAATTTCTTCAACCAGGTTCAGCTGGCGGCCTCCGGGGCGGAGATTTCCTGCACCAGCCTGGGAAACCAGGTGAAGGGCTTCCGGCAAAACATCACCGTCCGGGACGTGGTGGCGACGTATATCTACCCCAACACCCTGGATACCCTGCTGGTGAACCGCACCGTGCTGAAAGCGGCACTGGAGCGCTGCGCCCAGTATTTTTCCCTCACCCCGGACGGCACACTGGAGGTCAGCCAGGACTTTCTGAAGCCCAAGGTGGAGCACTATAACTACGACTATTTTGCCGGAATCCAGGTCACCATGGACATCCGGAACCCGGTGGGAAGCCGGGTGACCTCCATCCGCTACCAGGGCCGGGAACTGCCCGACGGCCGGGAGCTGACCCTGTGCATGAATAACTACCGTTCCTCCGGCACCGGGGGCTACCCATGCTTCCGGGACTGCCCCAAGGTGCGCCAGCAGCAAACCGAGATTTCGGAGCTGATTATGGACTACGTGCTGGAGCGGGGGAGCATCACGGTGGACAAGACAAAGTGGCTCACCGTTCTTTACTAAAGGAGAATCCCATGAATATTTTGATTACCAATGACGACGGCATCGATGCCCAGGGCATTTCCGTTCTGGCCCAGGCCGCTGCCGATTTCGGAGATGTGACGGTGGTGGCCCCGGCGGAGCAGTGCAGCGCCATGTCCCACCGGATTACCCTGTCCCGGCGGATGCGGATTGAAAAGCGGGGGATGGATATCCCCCACGTCACCGCCTATGCCCTGGACGGCACCCCGGCGGACTGCGTGAAGGCCGCTCTGGATGCCATTTTGCAGGGGAAGCCCGATGTGGTGCTCTCCGGCATCAACCATGGCTACAACGTGGGCTTTGACGTGGCCTATTCCGGCACCGTGGGGGCGGCCATGGAGGCGGTGATGAGCGGCATCCCCGCCATTGCCCTGTCCCAGAACGATGTGGGCAGCTTCGACGTGGCCCGGCAGTACCTGCACCGTATTCTGGAGGAGCTGCTCCCCACCGCTCCCTCGGACAGGGAGATATGGAATGTGAATTTCCCCACCGAGCACTGCAACGGTATCCTGCGGGACCGCACCGTTTCCGTGGGCGGCTACTACAACGGCACCATGTATGTGGCGGAGGAGGATGGGCAGATGCACGTCCAGTACCCGCCCCTGCTGCCCACCGACTTCTCCACCCACCCCGCCCCCGAGGGCAGCGACCTCCGGGCAGTGGTGAACGGCTACATTTCCATCGGCAGAGTGCGTTGCCCGGTGATGTGAGGGCCCCTTCCTTCTAAGAAGAAATTCCTGCACCACCAGGCTGCACATCCCCCTTCTTTATACCATTGCTACAAAAGACAAAACGAAGAGATAACCGCCTGAAAAACGGGTATCTCTTCATTTTTTACCTTTTTGGAATATTAGCCCAGGGTATTGGGCTCTTTGTAATCCCTGGCGGCTTCCAGGGTTTCCGCACTGGGCAGGTGGGCGGGCTGATCCCGGATGTTGCCGTTGATATAGGCCTGGCTGCTGCCGATTTCTCCCATGGTGGGGGTGTCGATGGACAGGTAGCCGGACAGGGCAGCCTCCTGCTTGGACAGAAGGGCGTGGGTCTGGTTGTCGTAGTGGCAATAGTAGCTTCTGGCGTAGCCGTCGCCGGAGCTGCCAAAGGCCATGCGGACGTAATAGTCCCGGGTCTCGGTGCCCATAATCCAGACATACACAAAGCCATCGTCAACCTCCGCCACCAGCTTTATGGGGTGATCGGTGGCGTTGCGGATTTTCAGATCCGGGCTTTCCCAGTTCACCGTGGCATCCAGGCCCACAGGCATATAGGCGGCGGGGTAGCCGTGGCTGACCCGCTCCACCGTTTCCAGCTCGGCATACAGCGAGGCCAGATACAGTGTGGAGGACACCTGGCAGATGCCGCCCCCCAGGGAGTCAATCAGCCGGGTGCCGGAGTAGGCCGGGGCCTTCTGATAGCCGGCTTCCTCGGTGCGCTGGCCCAGGGTGGCGTTGTAGGACAGGGTCTCCCCAGGCTGGAGCACCACGCCGTTCAGGGCCGCACAGGCCAGCTTCAGGTTGGCGTTGCGCTTTTCATTGGTGCTGTGGGGGGTCTGGCAGAAGCCCAGGGTATCCTGGAAATACACCTCCTGCCCCATCACCGCCGGGGCAACGGCTTCCAGGGGCACCCGGACGGTTTCTCCGGGGTCTGCTGCCTTCAAGAGCCTGTCCAGCTCCTTTTCGTCACAGCCCAGGCCATAGGTGCCGGGGATGGCGGATTTGGAAACCGGGTCAATTTTGGCATCCACCGGCTCCAGGGTGATTTCTTTCAGGATTGCACCGGCATCTGCCTCCGGGGCGGCCTGGGCCGTCAGGGCCGGGGACAAATCCACGGTATACCGGCCCTGGGCCAGAGACTCCCACACCAGCTCCGCCGCTCCATCCACGTCCATGGCGTAGCTGGGAATCCCCAGGGTCACCGCCAGAGTGGGCAGGGCAGTGCCGCTGTCCATGCGGTCCTCCCGCAAATCCGGAACGGTCCCTTCCAATGTATAGGTGGTATCCTGACGGGTCTGGGCCAGCTGCCGGGCAATTTCTTCCAGCCCGGAGCGGAGGGCGGCATCGTTCAGCCGCAGATAGGGGGCCAGGGACAGCTCCCGCATCTGCGCCTCCCCCCGGCCCAGGGCCAGGGCATCGCTGAGCAGGGTGCGGCTGTCCAGGCTGAGCCCGGTATCCTCCCGGTACAGGGAGATTTCCCCGCCGGGAAGACTGAGAATCAGGGGATGGGTGGCAGGGTCAAAGGCACCCTGCACCGCCAGAGCGGCCTCCTTCCGGCCCATGCCCCCCAGGGGAAGGCCGGAAACTGTAACCCCCGGGGCTATGGTCTGGGAACCTCCCCGGAGGAGGAGAAGGGCCCCTGCCCCCGCCGCCAGCAGCACCAGGGCTGCCAGCAATGGGATAAGCACCCGGGATTTCCGGGGGGGATTTTTTCGGGAATTGGAAAATTTACCTTGTGCCATGGCGATCGCCTCCTTTTGGCAGCAGCGGGGCATCAGAGCCGGTTCAGCTCCTCTGCCAGAGAGCTGAATTCGGATTCCAGGGGGTTTTTCCGGGTGGCGTTCTTCTGCTCCATGGCCACGCCCTTGGCTGCCTGGTCAATGCTGAGCAGGGTCCCCGCTCCGGCGACGCAGCCCCCGGGACAGGCCATACCCTCCAGCAGATAGCCGTTGTACCGCCCAATTTTGGCCATGCTCATCAGCTTGCGGCAGTCCCGCAGGCCCTCGGCATTGGCCACCTTGATTTCCATATCCGGGTAGCGCTCGTGGATAATATCCACCACGGCCTGGGCCACGCCACCGGCTACGGCGAAGCCCCGGCCCGCCGCCGTACCGGCGTTTTCGGCATCGGGGGCATCCTCCAGGGTTTCGAAATTCACGTCCTTTGCCTCGAACATGCCCTGCAATTCCTCAAAGGTCAGCACAAAGTCCACGTCGGAGCGGATGTTCTCCCGGATGGCCTCCAGCTTCTTGGCGGCGCAGGGGCCGACGAAGACAATCTTGGCCTCCGGCTGCTCCCGCTTCACCATCCGGGCGGTGTATACCATGGGGGTCAGGGTCATGGAGATGTTCTTGGCCTGGGCGGGGAAGAGCTTGTGCACCATGGCGTGCCAGGCCGGGCAGCAGGAGGTGGCCATGAAGGGCTGGTTGGCCGGGACGTTTTCCACAAAGTCCTTGGCCTCCTCCACGGCGCAGATGTCCGCACCGATGGCAACCTCTACCACGTCGGCAAAGCCCAGCTGCCGCAGGGCGGATACCAGCTTGGCGAAGGTGACATCCTTGCCAAACTGCCGGGCAAAGGCAGGGGCGAGAATGGCAATCACCTTGTCCCCCTGCATAATGGAGCGCACCACCTGGTAAATCTGGCCCTTGTCCACAATGGCGCCAAAGGGGCAGCTGACCAGACACTGGCCGCAGGCCACGCATTTTTCCTGGTTGATGGTGGCCCGGCCGTGCTCGTCCGTCCCAATGGCATCCATTCCGCAGGCCGCCTGGCAGGGCCGCTCCAGGTGGACAATGGCGTGGTAGGAGCAGGCCTGGGCGCATTTGCCGCAGCGGATGCACTTGGCCGGGTCGATGCGGCTCTTGCCGTTGACGAAGGTGATGGCCTCCCGGGGGCACACCTGCTGGCAGGAGGCAGCCAGGCAGTTCTGGCACACGTCCGTCACCCAGTACCGGTTGGCGGGGCAGGCGTGACAGGCATAGGGGATGATGTTCACCAGGGGCGGCTCATAGTACTGCTGGGCGATGGCGGCGTGGTCCATGCCCTCGGTCATCAGGCTCCGGGTCTGCACGCTGCGCACGGAAAGGCCCATGGCCAGACGCACCCGCTCACCGGCAATGGCCCGCTCCAGGAAGATGGACTCCCGGTGCAGGGGCTGGTCGCCGGGGACAATGAGGAAGGGCAAGTCCTCTGCCTTTGTATAGTCCTCTCCGGAATAGGCCATTCGGGCCACTTCGGTGAAGACTTTCTTTCGGATGTCGGTAATCAGTGACGGAATTCCGCGCATGGTGAGCCTCCCAAATATTTTTTTCCATTGTACCAAAGGTTAGCGGAACGGTCAAGAAAAAATGGTATCTTTGTCCCGGGGAACACATACACTCCAACCAGAATGGAGGGGTGACAATGAAACGAACCCTGGCGCTGCTTCTCAGCCTGGCGCTGCTGGCGGGGCTGCTCCCCGGCCGGGCGGCAGCGGTGGATTTGAACCTGAATGCCAAAAGCGCCCTGCTGATGGATGTGGCCACCGGCACGGTGCTGTATGAAAAAGAGAGCCACACCCGTCTGGCCCCGGCCAGTGTCACCAAGGTGATGACCATGCTGCTGATTATGGAGGCCCTGGATGCGGGGAAAATCCGCCTTACCGACCAGGTGACGGCCTCCGAAGCTGCGGCGGCCAAGGGGGGCAGCCAGGTCTACCTGAAGGTGGGGGAGAATATGCCGGTGTCGGATATGCTCAAGGCCATTGCCGTGTCCTCGGCCAATGACTGCGCCTGTGCCATGGCAGAGCTGATTGCCGGCAGCGAAAGCGCCTTTGTGGAGCTGATGAACCAGCGGGCAGAGACGCTGGGCATGGGGGACACCCATTTTGTCAACTGCACCGGCCTGGATGACGGCCCGGAGGCGGCGCAGCACCGCACCAGCGCCTATGACATTGCCCTGATGTCCCGGGAGCTGCTGAAAAACCACCCGGATATCAAGAAGTATACCACCATCTGGATGGACTCCCTCCGGGACGGCACCTTCGGCCTGTCCAATACCAACAAGCTCATCCGCTTCTACTCCGGGGCCACGGGGCTGAAAACCGGCTACACCTCCGGCGCAGGCTACTGCCTGTCTGCCACGGCCAAGCGGGAGGGGATGGAGCTGATTGCCGTGGTGATGGCCTGCGAAACCTCCCAGAAGCGCACGGCGGACTGCAAGGCCCTGCTGGACTACGGCTTTGCCAACTATTCCGTGGTGCGCCCGGGGCTGAAGGAGGGCCGCACCGTGGCGGTGCACCTGGGCAAGCAGGACAGCGTCCCCGTGGAGCTGGTGGAGCGCCGGGAAATCCTGGTGGACAAAGCCAAACGCACCAGCCTCAGCGCCAGGGTGGAGCTGGCCCAGGTGGTTCCCGCCCCGGTGGAGAAGGGCCAGCGGGTGGGCACCATCAGCGTGTATTCCGACCAGCGGATGCTGATTCAGCTGCCCCTGGTGGCGGCGGAAAACGTGGCCAAGCTGACCTTCGGCGATGTCTTCGGCCTGGTCCTGAGACGCATCTGCATGGCAAAGCCCGCCGAAAAATGACGAAATCCCCGCTGCACGTCGGCAGCGGGGATTTCTGCAAAAGGGATTAGAAAGAAGAAGAGAGGTAGAAAAGAGGGGTTCTACGCAAAGAAAGGAGACGGCTCACGGCTTCCGCAACCTTTCTGTTATTACCATACCCCCGGGTTTTGAACGACACATCAAGGAATTGCAAACAATTCATAAACAAAACGGTGCCTGTCAGGAGCGGCCCGGCTTGCCGGATTTGTGGGCAAGTGGGAGATTTGCCACATTTCTCCGCTATTTTTCTGGTTTTCCCTTGCAATTTGTTGGAAGCTGTGTTATGCTGCCTTCGGTGCTGCCAGTACCCCGGTAGGCGGTTCCCCTCGAATCTTTTCGGGGGTGATATACTTCTTTTGCCCCCAATCGCAAAGAGAGGGGGTGTCGGCTATGGATGTTACATGGGAAGGAATTTTTCAATTCTGCCTGGTCATTATTGCTGTCATTACCTTGGTTCGCCAAGATAACAAAAAGAGATAACCGCCCAACTTCTCCCAAAGTAACGGTTATCTCTTAGCAGAATCTTTGGGGAGCCGACCTACTGGCAGCACCCTTTGTATCTATACTATACCCCAATCCGGCCCCTTTGTCAACTGCTCCGTCCTCTGGCGGGGCAGTTTTTAAGCGGAAAATCGCCCTGACGGATTTCTTCAATGGGAGAAAATCCTCAGTCCCATTCCAGCTGGTAGTCGCCGCTGGCGGATTGGAAGCGGAGGGTGAGACGGTAGAATTTCCCCCGCTGTAAGAAAACCGTGGCGGTGGGGCACTCCCCGCCGAGGGTCAGCACAGGCACGCCGTTGGCGGTGAGCACAGCCCGGACGGAGCCCTGCTGCACATGGCCGGAGAGACGGAAGCTATAGCTGCGGCTCTCCTTCACCCGGAGAATCCGGTGTATCCTGCCGCTGCACCGGGTAAAGGATGCCCCAAAGCAGTGCTCCCGCCAGCTTCCGCTGCCCACATATACCGCCGCTGTCTTAACGGTCACCGGCATCCCCCCAAAAAGATACGCCGCCCCCATTGCCAGCAGTCCTGCCAATACATAGCCCATAAGCAACCTCCTGAATTTTAGGCCATTATCTCAGGGAAAGCAGGTTATGTCAAATGAATTTACGGAAAAAGACCATACTTTTTTTCTGCGCTTTATTTTCCGGAATTGTGGCAATACTCTTGAATCATGAGCCGATGTTTGCTATAATAGCATAGATTATCTTTGCATGGACAGGGGGCGCAGCGGGTGGATAAAAAGCTGATACGGCTGTTTCGGCCATCCAGGACGATTTACTATGTGCTGATGGTGGCCTTTGCCATTGGCTCCATGATGGTGGGGCAATACCTGCTGGGTGGTGCGGAGCTTCTGGCCACGGCGGCGGCCTTCTTTGTGCACCTGAGCCATCAGCGTTCCAGCAACCGGCGCATCCGGCAGTATTTGCAGCGGGCCGGCGACACGCTGGAAAGTACCGGCCAGGGGGCCAGCCCCTTCCCGGCGGTGCTGGTGCAGCTGGGGGACGAGAGCGTGGTCTGGTGCAACGCCAAATTCACCGAGCTCACCGGCCTGACATTGACCTCGGTAAACCACCAGCTGGAGGATGTGCTCCCAGGAGTGGGGGTGGATTGGCTGGTCTCCGGCAAAACCGAGTGCCCCCGGGAGCTTACCCTGGGGGGCCGCCGCTACCGCCTCTTCGGCACGGCGGTGAAGGAAAAAGCCGGCCCCGCCATGGTGGGGGTTATCTACCTGAACGACCTGACCGAGCTGTATCAGGTGCGGGATGAATACATCCGCTCCCGGCCGGTGGTGTCCATTATCCTGGTGGACAATTACGAGGAGCTGACCAAGAACCTGACCGAGGGTGCCATCTCCACCCTGAACGCCAAGCTGAACGAGGCCATTACCAGCTGGACGGAGCCGTACCACGGGCTGCTGCGCCGGTTGGAAAAGAACCGGTTCCTGTTCGTCTTTGAAAAGCGGGATCTGGAGGATGCCGTCACCAATAAATTCTCCCTCCTGGAGGATATCCACGGCATCGCCAGCCCCTCCGGCCTGGCCGCCTCGGTGTCCATCGGCCTGGGGGTGGATTGCAGCAGCTTTGAAGAGGGCTACAATTTTGCGGCCCTGGGCATTGAGATGGCCCTGAGCCGGGGCGGTGACCAGGCGGTTATCAAGGACCGGGTGAATTTCACCTTCTTCGGCGGCCGGAACGTGGAGACGGAGTACACCAGCAAGGTGCGCTCCCGGGTCACAGCCAATTCCCTGATGGAGCTTATCGGCCAGAGCAGCCGGGTGTTCGTCATGGGCCACAGCAATGCGGATTTGGACAGCCTGGGCGCCGCCATGGGCATCTGCTGCCTGTGCCGGAAAAAGGGAAAGCAGGCCAATATCGTCCTGGATATGGAGAAAAACTCCGTGGCCCGGCTGCTGGGCCAGGTGGCCAAGGTGCCGGAATATGACGATGTGTTCATCTCCGGACAGGAGGCCATGGTGGCCTGCGACAATGGCAGTATCCTGGTGGTGGTGGACACCAACCGCCCCGACCAGGTGGAGTGGAAGCCCCTGCTGGAGGCCATCAACAAGGTATGCGTGGTAGACCATCACCGCCGGGCGGCGGACTACATCAGCCCCGTGGTGGTGAACCTCCATGAGACCTACGCCTCCTCCGCCTCGGAGCTGGTGACCGAGCTGATTACCTACGGCGTGGACAGCAGCGACGTGCTGCCCATCGAGGCCAAGGCGCTGCTGGCGGGTATCTGCATGGATACCAAGTTTTTCAATGTCCGCACCGGCGAGCGCACCTTCGAGGCGGCCGCCGCCCTGCGCAGAATGGGTGCGGACACCACCGAGGTCAAGCTGCTGATGCAGAACGACTTCCAGGACACCGTGGCCAAATACCAGATTGTCAAATCCGCCAAGCTGTACCGGGATGAGCTGGCCATTGCTGCACTGAACTATGAGACCAGCCGGATTCTGGCGGCCCAGGCGGCGGATGATATGCTGAATATCTCCGGCATCACCGCCTCCTTCGTTCTGTATCCGGAAAACGGGCAGACCATCATCTCTGCCCGGAGCATCGGCAAGGCCAACGTCCAGATGATTCTGGAGCCCCTGGGGGGCGGCGGCAACGCCATGGTGGCCGGAGCCCAGATGAGGGATACCGAGGTGAAGCAGGCGCTGGACCGGCTGGTGGAATCCATTGATAAATTTTACGAAGGATAAGGAGAACATAATATGAAGGTTATTTTGACACAGGATGTGAAGGGCAAGGGCAAGAAGGGCCAGATGATTGAGGTATCCGACGGCTACGCACGCAATTTCATGCTGCCCCGGAAGATTGCCATCGAGGCTACCCCCGATGCCGTCAACACCATGAAGATGAACGACAAGGCCACCCAGGAGCGCATCGCCCGGGAGAAGGCGGAGGCATTGGAAATCTCCAAGACCCTCCGGGGCCTGACCGTGGTGGTAAAGGCCAAGGGCGGCGGCGCAGGCCGTCTGTTCGGCTCCATCACCAACCAGGAGATTGCCGATGCCCTGAAGGCCCAGAGCGGCATCAGCCTGGACAAGCGGAAGATTGTCATTGCCGACGTTATCAAGACCGTGGGCACCTATACCGTCACCTGCAAGCTGGGCTATGAGATTACCGCCCCTCTGACCGTGAAAATCGAAGAGGAGTAATTCCGCCCAAAGCGCAATATCATGCGCCCCCATTGCCTCCGGGTTTGGATAGCACCGTATTCGTATGGCCCCGGTGCGGCGCTGAAAAGGAGAGAAAAACATGGATGAAGAATTGACAGCCCGCCAGGTGCCCCAATCCTTGGAGGCAGAGCAGGCGGTTTTGGGTTCCATCCTGATTGACAGCCGGTGCATCACCGATGTGGTGGGCACGGTGCAGCCGGAGGATTTCTATTTAGAGCAAAACCGGGAGATTTTTGAAACCATCTATACCATGTTCAATTTCTCCCAGACCATCGACCCGGTGACGGTGCTGGACAAGATGAAGGAGCTGGGGGTCTACCACGAGAACTCCCGGGACTACATCCTCCAGCTGATGGAGATTACCCCCACCGCCGTCAACGTGGGCCGCTATGCCAAAATCGTCCAGGAGAAGGCCATGCTTCGGGGCCTGGGTCAGGCAGCCACCGACATTGCGGAGATGGTCTCCGACCAGGTGGGCTCCTCCTCGGAGATTCTGGAATCCGCCGAGAAAAAGATTTACGCCCTGCGCAAGGGCGAGCGGGGAGACAGCCTGGAGCATATCGGCACCACGCTGCACAAGGTCTTTGACCGGCTGACGGAGCTGAGCCTGTCCGACTCCGCAATCCCCGGCCTTTCCACAGGACTGCGGGATTTGGATACCAAAATCAACGGACTGAATAAGTCCGACCTGATTCTCATTGCCGCCCGTCCTGCCATGGGTAAGTCCGCCTTCTCCCTGAATCTGGGGGTCAGCGTCGCCAAGCAGTACGGAAAGACCGTGGCCATTTTCAATCTGGAAATGTCCCGGGAGCAGCTGGCCATGCGTCTGCTGGCCGGGCAGTCCTTTGTGGACAGCCAGAAGATGGCCACCGGCAAGCTGTCCGAGGAGGAGTGGAGCAAGCTGTGCATGGGCTCCGCCGCTCTGAGCCAGACGGACATCCGCATCGACGACAACCCCTCCGTCACCGTGGCGGAAATCAACGCCAAGTGCCGCCGCCTGGACAATCTGGGCCTGGTTATCATCGACTATTTGCAGCTGATGACCGGCTCCGGCTACGGCAAGAACAGCGAAAACCGAGTCACTGTGGTGGGCGAAATTTCCCGCGCCCTGAAAATTATGGCCAAGGAGCTGAATATCCCGGTGATTTGCCTGAGCCAGCTGTCCCGTGCGGTGGAAAGCCGTACCGACAAGCGGCCCATTATGTCCGACCTTCGGGAATCCGGCGCCATTGAGCAGGATGCGGACGTGATTATGTTCCTGTACCGGGACGAATACTACAACCCCAACAGCGAGGATAAGGGCATTGCCGAGTGCATCGTCTCCAAAAACCGTCACGGCGAAACCGGCACGGTGAAGCTCCAGTGGATGCCCCAGTTCCAGCTGTTTGCCGACCGGGAGTGGAAGCATGCTGAATAAGCTCTGCGCCGCTCTGACGGAAGGAAATCCGATACAGCCCGGAGAGCGGATTACCTGCGCCGTCTCCGGCGGGGCCGATTCCATCGCCCTGCTGTTTGGGCTGTATCTGTTGCAGGATAAGCTGGGCATAGACCTCCATGCCGCCCATTTTAACCACCATCTCCGGGGAGCGGAGTCGGACGGAGACGAGGCCTTCGTCCGGGACTTCTGCGCAGGCTATCAGATTCCCCTGGAGGTGGGGGGTGCCTGGGTGCAGCCCGGGAAGAAGGGACTGGAGGCCGCCGCCCGGGAGGCCAGATATCAGTTCCTGGGAAGATTCCCCGGCAAGATTGCCACTGCCCATACCGCCGACGACAATGCCGAGACCGTGCTGATGCACCTGCTTCGGGGCACCGGGCTGAAGGGCCTGGGGGGCATCCGCCCTGTCACCGGCAATGTGATTCGCCCCATGCTCCACATCACACGGCAGGAGGTGGAGGCGTTTTTGCAGGAATACCACCTCCCCCACCGGGAGGACAGCTCCAACGCCGGGGACGATTTCCTTCGCAACCGCATCCGCCATGGGGTGATGCCGCTGCTGCGGGAGGAAAATCCGGGGGTGGCCCTGACAATTTCTGCAATGGCCGCCCGGGTGTATCAGGACGAGGCCTTTTTGCAGTCCCTGCTGGAGGATTCCATGCCCCCGGTCAGCCGCCTGCGCCAGATGCCCCTTCCCCTGCAAGCAAGGTATGCCGAACGCTTTTTGAAGGAAAACGGCATCCCGGAGCCGGAGCAGACCCATATCCAGGGGGTGCTCAGCCTGATTGCCTCCGACAAGCCCTCGGCCAGAGGGAGTTTCCCCGGGGGTGCGGTTATCGCCCGGGACTATCAGCGCCTTGTCCGGCTGGAGCCCCGGCCCCTGCCGGAGGCTGTCCGGATTCCCATCCCCGGGCAGGTGGAGCTGCCCCAGTGGGGCCTGCGCATTGCTGCCAGCCGGGAGGATAACGGCGGCGTAGGGGTGGCCTTGAAGGGCCCGCTGTGGGTGCGCAGCCGCCGGGAGGGGGATTCTCTCCGGCTTAGCGGCGGCACCAAAAGCCTGAAAAAGCGGATGATTGACAGAAAAATCAGCGCCGAGGAAAGAGCCCGCATCCCTGTGCTGGCCGATGACGGCGGCGTGGTGTGGGTGCAGGGCTTCGGCTTCCACCTGGACCGGGTGGCAGAGCCGCCAGACTGCTATCTTTTCATCCAACCAATGCATTCATATATCAACGTCCAGGAGGAGTAGAAAGAAATGGAACAGGACATTCAGAAGATTCTCATCACGGAGGAACAGATTCAGCGCCGCATTGCGGAAATGGGCCAGGAGCTGACCCGGGAATATGCCGATAAATTCCCTGTGATTGTGGGTGTGCTCAAGGGGGTAGTGGTGTTCTTTGCGGACATGGTCCGCCAAATCAAGGTCCCCTGCCAGATGGACTTTTTGTGGATTTCCAGCTACCAGGGCACCGATTCCACCGGACAGATGGTGGTGAAGCGGGACGTGGGCGTGGACGTAAAGGGCCGCCATGTGCTGATTCTGGAGGATATCTATGATACCGGCAACTCCCTGGACTTCACCGTCCGGCACCTGCTGGAAAAGCAGCCTGCCTCCCTGAAAATCTGTACCCTGCTGGACAAGCCGGAGCGCCGCAAGCCGGGCATCACCCTGAAGCCGGATTATGTGGGCTTTATGGTGCCCAACGAATTCGTGGTGGGCTACGGCCTGGATTACAATGAGGAGTACCGCAATCTGCCCTATGTGGGAATTTTGAAGCCGGAAGTTTACGAAAAATAAGGAGCTACACCATTGAAGAAGCAACGCAGAAGTTTTACACCCATTCTGTACCTTTTGGTGCTGGTGATGGTGTTCAGCTGGGCGCTGAGCCAGTTCGGCCAGAGAACCAATACCATCCCCTATTCCCAGCTGGTGGAGCTGTTCCGTCAGGAGCAGGTGAGCCAGTTTTTGGTGGAGGGCAATACCATCACCCTGGTTTTGCGGGGGGCGGTCAACGGAAAAAATACCATTACCTCGGGGCTTGCCGACCCGGAGGGCTTCCGCACCCAGCTGCAAAGCCTGTTCGATGAGCAGACCGCCTCCGGGGTGCTGACCCGCTATGATTTTGTGGCGGGGAAGCGCTATACCCCCTATGATTTTATCCTGCCCCTGCTGGTTGCGGGGGGCATTCTGCTGCTGATTTGGTCCTTCCTCATGGGCCGGATGAACGGCGGCGGGAACCCCATGGCCCAGTTCGGCAGGGCCAGAACCGTCCTGGGGGTGCCGGACAATAAGAAGGTCACCTTCGCCGATGTGGCCGGAGCAGACGAGGAGAAGCAGGAATTGGAGGAGGTTGTGGACTTCCTTCGGGACCCGGCCAAGTACACCGCCATGGGTGCCCGGATTCCCCACGGCCTGCTGCTGGTAGGCCCTCCGGGCACCGGCAAGACATTGCTGGCCAGAGCCACCGCCGGTGAGGCGGGGGTGCAGTTCCTCTCCATCTCCGGCTCCGACTTTGTGGAGATGTATGTGGGCGTGGGTGCCAGCCGGGTTCGGGATTTGTTCGAGCAGGCCAAGAGACTGGCCCCGGCCATTATCTTTATTGATGAAATCGATGCCGTGGGCCGCAAGCGTGGCAGCGGCATGGGCGGCGGCCACGACGAGCGGGAGCAGACCCTGAATCAGCTGCTGGTGGAGATGGACGGCTTCGGCACCACCGAGGGCATTATTGTCCTGGCGGCCACCAACCGGCCGGACATCCTGGATCCCGCCCTGCTGCGCCCCGGCCGCTTCGACCGGCAGATTCAGGTAAACCGTCCGGATGTCAAGGGCCGGGAGGACATCCTGAAGGTCCACGCCAAGGGAAAGCGGCTGGACGAATCCGTAAATCTGCGTACCATTGCCCGCTCCACCGCCGGGTTTACCGGGGCGGATTTGAGCAATCTGCTGAACGAGGCTGCCATCCTGGCGGCCCGGAACAACCGCCCCGCCTTCACCATGGAGGACGTGGACGAGGCCATGATGAAGATTCTGGCCGGCCCCGCCAAGAAGAGCCATGTGGCCTCCCGGCGGGATTTGAAGACCACCGCCATCCACGAGGCGGGCCACGCCGTGGCCATGTACCGGCTGCCCAGCCACGACCCGGTGCGGCATATCTCCATTGTTCCCCGGGGCCGGAGCCTGGGCGCCACCTGGAGCCTTCCCAAGGATGACTCCTCCAACATGACCCGCAACGAAATGTACGAGCAGATTGTGGCCCTGCTGGGTGGCCGGGCGGCAGAGGAGCTGTTCCTGGGGGACATCTCCGTGGGTGCCTCCAATGATATTGAGCGTGCCACCAAGCTGGCCAAGGATATGGTGGCCCGCTACGGCATGAGCGAGAAGATTGGCACCGTCAGCTACCTGGACGACGGCGAGATTTTCATCGGCCGGGACTACCAGAGCACCAAGAGCTATTCCGAGCAGGTGGCCGGTACCATCGACCAGGAGGTGAAGCGCCTGATTGACCGGGCCTATACCCAGTGCCGGGACATCCTGCAAAAGGACAGCGCCAAGCTCCAGGAGCTGGCAGATTATTTGCTGGCCAACGAGTCCATCACCGGCCAGCAGTTCGAAAACCTGATGGAGGGCCGGGAAATCGGCCAGGCCTCCGCCACCTCCCTTACCGACGGCTTCCAGGAGCCGGAGCAGGAATAAGCAAAAAATCCCCCCAGTACCGGCTGCGTTCCGCCGACACTGGGGGATTTTCCTGCCCGCCTATTCCGGGCCTTATACCGCATACAGCAGCACTGAGAAGAATTGCAGCACGCTGCCCAGCACCACAAAGATGTGGAATACGGAATGCATCCAGTGCTTTTTCGAGCCGATGCCGTACAGCACCGCCCCCAGGGTATAGGCAATGCCGCCCCAGAGCAGCAGCAGGAACCCGGGCCGGGTGAGCACCTGATAGGTCTGCCGGGCGAAGGGGATAATGGCCCAGCCCAGGCCGATGTAGCAAATCATGGAAAGCACGTTGTATTTTTTCAAATCAATGGCGGTGAGCACCGTGGCGAAACCGGCCACGGCCCATTCAAAGGCAAAGATGCCCCAGCCCAGTGCGGGATACACCGGCCGCAGGGCGGACAGCGCCATGGGGGTATAGGTGCCCGCAATGAGGAAATAGATGGTGCAGTGGTCAATTACCTGCATCACCTTCTTGCCCATGCCGGGCTTTAGCCCATGGTACACACTGGAGACGGTATACAGGGCAACCATGCTCACCCCATACACCACCGAGGAGACAATGCCGTAGCCGTTGCGATTCCGGGCCGCAAAGAGAACGCACAGCACCAGGGCCACCAGGGCGAAGCCGCCGCCAATGGCGTGGGTGATGGTGTTCATCCGCTCTTCCCCCAGGGTGTAGTCGGGCAGGGTGCGGTCGCAGAGCTTGGTTCGTTGTGCGTGTGTCATGCAGATTCCTCCTTGGCATTTCTGCTGCTATTATACTCCGGCCCTCCGAAAATGCACCCTACCGGTGCTTTTGCCTCCTCTCCCGGGGAAAATGGGCCACTCTCCCCGGGGTAGAGCCGGGGGAGAGAAAGGAGAACTGTTAAATATGAACAAAATACGCTGCGAAAATTTGGAATTGACTCAGCGAAAATAACAAATAAAATTCATGTTTTTCCAATCCGTCTGTGGTATAATGAAAGCACGGAAGGCCGGGGACACAACCGGCTGCCGAGAAGGAGAACCGCAATGAATAATATACTGTTTTTTTTACTGCCGAAAGCCATGTGCGCTTTTTTGTATGATGACTACACCGTCCGACAGGCGCTGGAGAAGATGGAGGCCGCCGGATTCCAGGCGCTGCCCATCCTGAATCGCCGGGGGGAATACCGGGGCACCCTCACCGAGGGGGATTTGCTCTGGGCCATGAAAAACGTATGCTACATGGATATGCGCCAGGCGGAGGCCCACCGGATTATGGAAATCTACCGCCGGAAAGACAATGTCCCCGTCCGGGTCACCACCTCCATGCACGAGCTCATCGACCGGGCCTCCACCCAGAATTTCGTCCCCGTGGTGGACGACAAGGACGCCTTCATTGGCATCGTCAAGCGCTCCTCCATCGTCCAGTACTGCAAACAGACCCTGTTCCCGGAGGACTGATTTTTACTTATCCAAAGCGCTCCAAAGCCCCCCAACTCCCGGGCGGGCTTTGGAGCATTTTCTACATAGCCTTGTTTCCCAACCTGTCTGGCGATGCCTTTGGGGCGTGCCGTACCCTGAAACCGCAATTTTTGAGGAGCTTGACAAAAAATAGGGGGAAAGCTATAATGAAATCAGCGGGAATGGAATAAATGCTTGCAGAAAGAAGGATGTCTATGCCCCCGAAGCCGAAATTTACCAGGGAAGAGATTGTGGCGGCCGCCTTGGAGATTGTCTCTCAGCGTGGGGTGGAGGCGTTGACTGCCCGGGAGCTGGGGGTGGCCTTGGGCAGCTCCGCCCGGCCAATCTTTACTGTCTTCCGCAATATGGAAGAGCTGCAGCAGGAAGTTCGTACCGCTGCCATGGCTCGGTTTGAGCACTTCGCCCAGCAGAGCGAGGCGGATGCCCCCCTGTTCAAGCGGGTGGGGATGCAGATGGTGCTTTTCGGGGCTCAGGAGCCGAAGCTCTATCAGCTGCTGTTTATGCAGGAGCAGCAGAATGCCCTGCGCTTCGAGGATGTGTTCGGCCGCCTGGGAACCACGGCGGAGATGTGCATGGCCTCCATTGAGAAGGACTATGCCCTGACGCCGGAGCAGGCCCGGGTGCTGTTTGAGCATGTGTGGATTTACACCTACGGCGTGGGGGTATTGTGCGCCACCCGGATGTGCCATTTTTCCGACCAGGCCCTGGGCCGTATGCTCACCACCCAATTCCGGGCTATGATGCTGCTGGTAAAAACCGGCAGCCAATAACAAAGCGGCGGCCCCTGGGGAATCCGAGGCTGCCAGTGAAGGAGAATGTGTTTGAAACGAAATAATCTGTTACTGGGGATTGTGGGCTGACCGGGAGGTTGGCAAATCCACACATCGCCATTCCTCCCGGGAGATTCGGATATCCGTCTTCAGGAGGAAAAACCAATGAACCGTGAGAACAAACGTAAGCAATATGAAAAAGGCTATTATCGGAACCATCCCTGCACCGACAGCTTCGTATGCAAGGTCTGCGGCCGCCAAATGACCCCGGAAAATGCGGGCACCGGACACCGAAACCACTGCAACAACTGCCTGTGCAGTCTCCACGTAGATGAGGAGCCCGGCGACCGGGAGGCCGACTGCGGCGGCATTATGGAGCCGGTGGCGGTGTGGGTGCGAAAGGGCGGCGAATGGGCCGTGATTCATCGCTGCCGCCGCTGCGGCGTGCTCCACTCCAACCGGGTGGCCGCCGACGACAATCCCATGCTCCTGATGAGCATTGCCCTGAAGCCTCTGGCCCAGCCCACCGTTCCCATTGAGCGGCTGGAGGAGCTTACCGCCTTGATGGGCGGTGCGGGAAGCCTGAAATAACCCAACCCAAGAGCAGCCATACCCGGCTGCTCTTTTTTGGGGATACGGTGTTGTATGCTCTAAAAGACTTCTTAATCAAGCGGTTGGGAAGTCTCTTAGAACACACAACCCAAAACCGAAGAAAGGAGCGCAAGTTATGGAAATCTTGCGTCAGCGTGGCGTTCGCCTTATCGCCATCAATGACGGCGTGGACAGCGCCAGAGGGAACGATGAATTTCCCCCTTTGCGCCGAGATTGACGAAGCGGCACGAAACCGCATGGAGCTGATCGTGCGGTCACTGGCAGAGCAAAACAGCGTGACCGAGCAACTGAAAGCCGAAATCCAAATGGAATGGGTACGGCAGATGAACGCTTGCAAGGCACAGGCAGAGGAAATTGTGAAAGCGGAATTGATTTATGATTGAGCGAGGAAGTCCGGGCAGAAAACTGTTCGGACTTTTCTCATATCTCACAAAAGTTGAGGTAGAATTGTTCACAAGTTTTATGGTATAATTCGAATACGAAATTGAGCAACAAATTTATAAAGGAGAATATGGGTGAAGCTGTTTTTATGTTCGCACTTTTCAAGTGTAGGAAGTTTGATAAAAGAAGAAATTGATAACAAAAAAGTCGCATTTATTCCAACAGCATCGCTGCGTGAAGGCTACACCGGTTATGTCGGCTCGGCTCGAAAGCTATTTAATAAACTGGGAGCAACCGTAACGGAAATTGATATTTCAACGGAGGCTTATTTAACGATACAGTCCGTTTTTGAAGATGCGGATGTGATATATTTTACTGGTGGAAATTCTTTTTTCCTTATAGACCAGCTCCGTAAAACGGGAACGGATGAGCTGTTGAAGAAGGAATTGGCAAAGGGAAAACTGATGATTGGTGAATCGGCAGGTGCGATTATATGCGCTCCTACCATCCAATATATTGAACAAATGGATGAAAAGCCGGAGGACTACTCACAAGAAGATGACGCAGGGCTTGATTTGATTGATTTCTATGTTCTTCCGCATTATCTTACAGCACCATTTAAGAAGGTTACTGAGAAAATAATGACTGAATTTTCGGATTTGAATCTATGCCCAATTAACAACCGT
>Ga0129312_1000185_pt1 | contig 64473 bp, 54 predicted proteins | sample O827metagenome_FD_94434 | JGI IMG/M metagenome (GOLD analysis project Ga0129312, IMG submission 94434) | Orangutan group fecal microbial communities from Wisconsin, USA - O827 metagenome | ecosystem: Host-associated > Mammals > Digestive system > Large intestine > Fecal | place: USA: Wisconsin... | reverse complement strand
TTTTGGTTAAGATTCACAGCTAGCTGTTATCTCTTCCCGTTTTACTTTGGTTTGTGTTCTTAAAAATTCTTTTTAGGAATTTTCGGGATTGTTCTATTATTTAGTTATCAATGTTCTTTTCTCACTGCTGCTCTTTCGAAGCAGCTTGATTATTCTATCAGACATCTCTGCATTTGTCAACAACTTTTTAAAATTTCTTATAAGTTATTTTCAAACTGCTTATGAATCTGTACTGTTTCGCGTTGTTCTCGCTGACAGCTTGTATATCATATCACCCCGATTTTGAATTGTCAACAGTTTTTTTAATATTTTTAATAATTTATTTTATTATAGCTTATAGATAACATTTAAGTACATCTCTGCCGACAGAATTTTACTTCTCCTGATTTTTATACAAACTAGCCCAAAGTTTATAGCCACATAAAATAAAGAGACATAAATCAATGTCTATGCCTCTTTGTTAAATGACTCTCTTCGGATTATTTCTTCGGATTAAATTCTCTCATAATATCCTGCATCATCGTATTCAGCAGCTCTATCACCTGATCACTGCTCATCATGTCATCGATAGTAATCTGTCCGACAATATGGCTGTTGCGTCTGCCTCCGTCAAGGAAATACCCGCTCAGTGCCCTGTAATCCCTGGCGTTCTCCCCGTCCTTCAGCAGGACATAACCTGAAATAGCTGTAACCGTATAGCTATTCTCTGTAACGCCTTCAATAAAATCAACAAAAAACGCCTTCTGTTTCTCATTGATATACGTATACATCCGTTTATAAACATTGGAAACCTCAAGAAAGCTTGATGCTTCAGAACGTCTGTAATTTGGAAACTCCCCTCTCCATTTGTGTCTGCAGAAATACTCATTCAAAGCACGTCTGACCGCACTATGATGCTTTCTGCAGGACAGCGGCAGCGGCTTCTTCTCATAATAACGACTGCACTCGTCCAGAATATCTGTCAGAATCTTATAGAGCGTTTCAGCCTTCTTCATGGATGCAAACTGTATCCAATAACGACAAAATGCCATTCTCTCTGAAATAGCCTTGTGAAGCCACCCCGTCAGTTCTTCCATTCCGTACGGGGCCAAATACTCACAGGCAGCATCCAGATCTTCCTGGCTGAAAGCAAAATTCTCGGCCAACGATTCATCAAAGCGAATCAAACTTCTTCCAACCCCGGCCTCTGTCGTCGGTGCAAGATAAAACTGAATCAGCTCATAAAAAACGCATAATAATGGCAGTGCCTGCAATTCATCCTTGTCCAGAGATTCCACCCCCAGAATCTGTGCTTTCTCAAGCATCGCCTTCAGCGGATGCATCAGAATTCTCCATGGAAGCTTATCTGCATTCACATCCAGAGGTTCCATAGCAGAATCATAATTATATAAGCGCAGTGATCCCTGAAGTCCCCTGAAAACAAAGGAACTCTCTTTCGCCTGATAAGGTCCTTCTGAAAGTCCGTTGATAAAAGAAAGCCTGTAATACGGCACTTTGATCTTCGCCTCCGTACCATCTGTTCCCTTCAATGTCTCTGTTCTCTCAAAGCGTTCCCCCGACAGGTGGGTAATCAGAATTTCCCTCGGATGTCTTCCATCCTCAATCAGTACATCTGTAAAATCCAGCTCAAGAGACATCGCCGGCGTGCTGAGGACATCTATATGCAATGCTCTGTTCTTGATCTTGTATGGAATCTTCTTCTGTCCGACAACATATTCTGCCAGGCCATTCAGTGCCTGCTTCTCTTCACCATCAAATAATTCCACAAACTCACGATATTCAGCCTGTTCCTTTCTCAAAGCTGCCTTTGCTGTGAGATAGCCATGAACAATTCCCGTCTCTACACTCTCCAGTTCCTCATCTGTCTGAAACCGGATCAATCCCTGAATAGACTTCATGGTACTGTCTGACAGATCATAGTCCTGCGCCATCGCCATGTAGTGCTCTCCCAAGGCATGAATCTGTTCATATTCAGCGCCCTTGATCTGACGATAGTCCCGGTAAAGGTCCGACATTAACTCATGATCAACACTATAATGCAGCATGCTACTCCTCCTTATCGGCATTCAGATACTGCCATACAGCCGCCACAGGAAGGCCCACAACGTTATTGTAATCTCCCTTGATCGACTTAATAAACACAGCCGCCCTGCCCTGTATGCCATAAGCACCTGCTTTGTCTGATGGTTCTCCGGTTCTTATATAATCCCATATCATCTGATCAGACATCGGATACATCGTTACTTCTGTTTTCTCGGCAAACACCGTTGTCTTTCTTGATTCCAAACTGCCCTCGACAATAGTAACACCTGTATAGACTGCATGTGTCCGTCCCTGCAGCATATGGAGCATTCGAAACGCATCCTGATCATCTGCAGGCTTACCAAGTATTTCCTGATCACAGGCAACGACTGTATCTGCTCCGATAACAATGCAGTCTTCTGCATACCGTTCAGCCACATCCTGTGCTTTCTGCTCAGAAAGCCGTCTGACCATCTCTTCCGGCCCCCAAGGACCTTTCTTCTCTTCTTTTGTGCTGACACATACATCAAATTCCAGACCTGCCTGTTTCATCAGCTCTTTACGTCTGGGCGATGCAGATGCCAGAATGATCTTTTTCATGCTGCAAAAGCCTCCCTGCTATATTCGAATCACAAGTATTATACTTTATCTTTTTGTATTTTTCAAGTCGTAGGTCTATGAGCCCCGACATGGACTTCCATCTCCGGCATATACTTCCAATACCGCTTCGGCAGCATCTGCATCTGCAGTTTCGGGTTCTTCCTTTCCAGAATGGCAATACTCTCTGTAAATGTCTTCCACCACTCTGTAAATTCATATTCTGATGCAGACAACATGGTCTGCGGATCCTGCTTAAAATCAGGATGTCGGATATAGAGCCATTCTCTGCCGGATCTGTGCACCCATATCTCATCCCTGTCAACATCATGAATCACCCAGTTCTCCATAGGCAGACGATCCTGAAAATGTTCTGCCAGAAATATCCCCACATGGTGTCTGGAGACCAACCGGGCATACAAAATATGATTCTGAAGTTCCTGAAATCTCAAAAAACCGCATAAATGCTGTGTCTCCCTGGAAACACTTCTGGAAAGCTTATGCAGGCCCATCACTTCCGGTACAGACATGGCATTTAAAACCCTGCTGCCATTGGCAAAGGCCAGGATCAGAAATCTGTAAATGATTTCTCCCTTATCCCGACTGTCTGCTTCAGCTGCCAGATGCACTCTGTACCAGGCCTCCTCCGAAATCTTGTTCACAATGGCCTTCACAACTCTCTCAGCCTTCTCCGTATCCACCTTCACTGAATAAATATCCGAAAACAGATCACCATTGGCGTACGGACCGACTGCCAGTTTCTGATAAGCATGCCCATATCTGCTGGTAAACGCTTCATATACACCGCATAAAATTCCTTCTGTGCTGTTATGGCACATCAGTATCCGCATCCTCTTATTCTGTCCCATATATATCTCCCTCTATCAAAGCTGCCCTGTCAGTACCTTTATTCTGTCTTCCTGTTCCACCGGCATCTGCAGATGAAAATCGTCAAATAAATTCAGCTGTCTGAAGGTATCTTCTGTACGGACCAGATTCTCCGGCAGCCGTTCCTTTAATCCAAGCAAATTCGTTGTAATAAAGCTTTCCTGCATCTTAAAAGGCATGTAGACCCTGCCCTGACAAGTAATAAAATACATCGCCCTCTTAAGGACAACACCCATCTTCTTCAGATCATCAAACTGCAGACGACCGTACCTTCTGGCGCGGCAGATACGCCTTGCACTGGTCACACCGATTCCCGGAACTCTCAGCAGCCGATAATAATCCGCTGTCATCACCTCTATAGGAAAAGTCTCCAGATGTCTAACCGCCCAGTCACACTTAGGATCCAGCAGCAAATTGAAATTCGGCCGATTCTCGCTCAACAATTCTGCTGCCTTGAACCCATAAAACCGCATAAGCCAGTCTGCCTGATACAGCCGGTGTTCCCGCAAAAGCGGCGGCATCGTTCCCACCGCCGGCAATCTGCTGTCCTCATTGATTCCCACATAAGCAGAATAGAAAACACGTTTCATCTTAAAACGGCCATAAAGTGCTTCCGATACATTCATAATCTGATAATCCGACTCACCTGTGGCCCCTACAATCATCTGTGTACTCTGTCCCGCCGGCACAAAAGGCTTCGCATGGCGATAGACGGCCACTTCATGCTTTGTCTCTGTAATCTGCTGCTGAATCTGCCGCATGGGCCTTAAAAGCTGGCTGCGGGGTTTATTCGGTGCCAGTCTTCGCAGTCCTTCTGCTGTAGGCAATTCCAGATTGCAGCTCATTCTGTCAACCAGAAAGCCTGTCTTCCGGATCAGCTGCGGATCTGCTCCCGGAATAGCCTTCACATGAATATATCCCCTGAAATCATAAACCGTACGCAGCCGAAAAACAGTTTCATAAATTAGCTCCATGGTATAGGACGGATTCCTGTAAACGGCCGAACTGAGAAACAGCCCTTCTATATAGTTTCTCCGATAAAATCCCATCGTCAGTGTACAAATCTCCTCAGGACTGAATGTCGCTCTGGGCACATCATTGCTGACTCTGTTAACACAATAAACACAATCATAACAGCATTCATTGGTCAGCAAAATCTTCAGCAGGGAAATGCATCTTCCATCCGCTGAAAAGCTATGACAGATGCCGCATGCTGTCGTATTGCCTGTACCGCTGCTTCCATTCTTCCTATCCACACCGGAAGATGTACATGCAACATCGTACTTGGCCGCATCCGCCAGAATATGCAGTTTCTCATTCAATTGACTGTCCCATATCGCCTTCATATCATATCCTCTTCCCTTTCAAAACATATGTTCTTATCAAATTATATCACACTTGTTCTGTGATGTAAACATATGTTTTCGAAAATATGTTTGGTTATTATTCCCATATTTACTGCATGCAGCAATTTTTTAGGCAAAACAAAAAGAACTGAAACTTTTGCTGATTTCAGTTCTTTTTATCCATCAGATATGATGTTCTTTAAAATAGGCCATTGCCTTTGCTTTATCCTTCATGACCTGTGCTTTAACTTCCTCAAGACTGGCAAATTTATGCTCATCCCGAAGCCGCAGATAAATGCGCACAGTCATCATGCGGTCATAGAGATCCCCTGAAAAGTCAACCACATGAGTCTCTATCCGAAGATCATTATCATCACTGATCGTTGGATTTCTTCCGATATTGGTCAATGCGTAATATTGTCCTTCTATCCCTTCAATCTGAACCACAGAAGCATAGACACCCTCCGGCGGCAGCAGCTTAATATCATCCGGCGCCAGATTGGCAGTACGCATATCTACTTTTCTGCCATTGGCTTTCCCCGGAATCACCTTGCCGTTAATCTCATACGGACGGCCAAGCAGTGATGCAACAGCTTCCATATTACCTTCGGTAATCTGACCGCGGATCATCGTTGAGCTGATTTCTTCGCCATGCACACACAGTTTCTCGCAGTTGTCCACAAAATAATCATACTCTGCCGCATGCTTTTTCAGAAAAGCGACATCCCCACTTCTCTGATAACCGAAATGGAAATCATCGCCGACAACAATGACCTTTGCCCCGACATCCCGCACGAGGACATCCCTGACAAAATCTTCAGGCATCATATGTGCCGTTTCCTGAGTAAACGGATACTCGATCAGCACATCAATCCCCATCTCTTCGACGATTTTGAGACGCTCTTCTTTCGTATAGATCAAAGATTGCTTCTTTCCAGTCAGAAGGCTCATGGGATGAAAATCAAAGGTGAACACAACCGTCTGAAATCCTTTTTTGCCATACGCTTTCAGCTTATTGATCAAAAGCTGGTGTCCCCGATGCAGCCCATCAAACTTTCCCAGAGCCACTACAGTATGATCAAGATGGATATCCTTAGTTCCTCTAAAATAAATCATGACCCGTGCTACCTCTATACAAACATTTTTATATTTTTTAAACTGTTTTTCGCAGCGATATACTGATAAACAGCTGTAAATTCACCTGTACTGCTGTACATCCGCACCTGCAGACCGGCACTCAGTTCTGTCCCGGCACTATCTCCCATCGGTTTCACAAGTTCCCCCGGCAGCCAGTTGCCGTTGGCAAGCATTTTGTCAGAAACAGCATCTGTCGTTTGAAACTTCGGATAATCCGAAAGCATCTCTTCCACCGTTATAATATGTCGGTTGACTTCCTCTTCTCCGAGATCTGCCATTGCCTGGATCTGGGAAAGTGTAAAAGCATCTGCCATGTCAAAACTGCCGACCTTCAATCGTGTCAGTTCCGTCATACAGGCACCGCAGCCCAGTTTCTCCCCGATATCCTGACAAAGTGTCCGAATGTAAGTGCCTTTAGAACAACAGACTTCCATTGTCACATACGGCAGTCGGACATCTGTGATCTCCAGCGAATGAATGATCACATGGCGGGCTTTTCGCTCAATTTCCTGACCTGCTCTGGCCAGTTCATAAAGCTTTTTGCCATCCACCTTAATTGCAGAATACATCGGCGGCACCTGCATATAATCGCCTACAAAGGCCGCTGCTGCTTTTCTGACATCGTCTGCCTCCGCATGAACTTCTCTTTCTGAAAGAATCTGACCGGAAATATCCTGTGTATCTGTCGTTCTGCCAAGCAGCATCACCGCACGATAGGTTTTATCCCTGTCAGTGATCATATCGCAAAGCTTTGTCCCTTTTCCGAGACAGACAGGCAGAACACCCGTTGCATCAGGATCCAGAGTACCCGTATGTCCAATTCTCTTCTGGTGAAGGATTCCTCTGAGCTTTGCTACCACATCATGAGATGTAAAACCTTTTTCTTTGCAGACATTGATCATTCCATCGTACATGTATCCAGCTGCTCCTTTATTAATTTTTCTACTTTGTCATAGATTTCAGCGATATTGCCTGAGGCAGAAAATCCCGCTGCACGTATGTGGCCCCCGCCGCCAAATTCAGCTGCAACTGCCGCAACATCTGCATAATGATTGGATCTCATACTGAATTTATATTTGGAGGTTTCACCATCCGCCGCTGACGCAAGCAAAGCGACTTCAATGCCTCTTGTCAGACGCAGCTGATCAATAATGCCCTCCAGGTCTCCGTGGCCGGCCTCAAACCGGTCCAATTCCTCCCGTTCCAGAATGCACATGATCATTCTGCCATCCAGCACAAGTCTGCACTTATCCAAAGCATATCCCATAATCTTATTCTGCTTGTAGGATTTGCGGTAAAAAACATCATCAATCAGATCCGAATACGGAATACCCTTTTCCATCAGGCGGCCTGCCATATCCATGGTGTGATGACTGGTACAGCTGTACTTGAAAACACCTGTATCGCAGATAATACCGATATATAAAGCCACCGCCGCATCATAGGAAACACTGTCCATATCCATCAGCCCCGTCAATACCTCACAAGTGGAGCTGGCATCCGGCAGTACCAGATTTTCATCTGCAAATCCCGGATTGCTGATATGATGGTCAATACAAATTGTGTGTCCGGCTGTATCAAAATACTTCTTGGCCCCGGCCAGTCTTTCTTTGTCACTGGCATCCAGTGCAATGAAAAGATCATATGTCCGGTCATCTTCATAATCACTGATAATATGTTCCACACCCTTGATTACCTTATAGCTGTCCGGAACAGGTTCCAGTCTGACATCCGCCTGAATATGCGGATAATTTTCTCTGATATAATGCCAGAGGCCCATACAGGCGCCGACACAGTCGCCGTCCGGTCTTGTGTGACCGGCGATGATGACTGTTTCGGCACCCTCAAGGCAGGACAGGATATTATTCATTGTCCTCTTCTCCTTCATGTTCTTTTTCCTCATCTGAACGAACAACATCATCAATCAATTTTGACATATTGACACCGTATTCGATAGACTGATCCAGAACAAAATGAATTTCAGGTGTATTTCTTAAGTTGACAGTTCGTGCAAGCTCACGGCGTATAAAACCGATGGCACTTTTCAGCCCTGCCAGTGTTGCATCCTGCGCATCCTTATCCCCCAGCACACTGATATAAGCTTTGCACTGCTTCAAATCCGGTGCGACCTCAACAGCAACAACGCTGGTCATCGGACTGATGCGCGGATCTTTAATCTCACGGGAGATAATACGGCTCAGTTCCTTCTGAACCTCGCCATTGATACGCGTATTCTTTATACTGTTCTTTCTCATCTATATACTCCTATCTCGGCACTTCTTCCATAACGAAAGCTTCAATCTGGTCGCCTTCCTTAATATCGTTATATTTCTCGAAGGACATACCGCATTCATAGCCGGAATTAACTTCTTTCACGTCATCTTTGAAACGCTTCAGAGATGCAAGCTCACCTTCATGGATAACAACATTATCTCTTAAGAGACGAACTTTGCAGTTACGTACGATCTTACCATCCTGAACATAACCGCCGATGATAGTACCCACACCGGACACTTTGTATGTCTGACGTACCTCTGCATGACCGATAATCTTTTCTTCAAATGTCGGCTCCAGCATACCTTTCATAGCTGCTTCGATATCTTCGATGGCATTGTAAATGACTCTGTACAGACGCAGATCGACTTTTTCCTGTTCTGCAATAATCTTCGCCTGATTGTCCGGACGAACATTGAAACCGATGATGATGGCATTGGAAGCTGAAGCAAGAGTTACATCGGATTCATTGATGGCACCAACACCGCCATGAATCACCTTGACAGCTACTTCATCGTTAGAAAGTTTGGCAAGACTCTGTTTAACAGCTTCTACAGAGCCCTGAACATCGGCTTTGACAATGATATTCAGATCCTTGATCTGACCTGCCTGAATCTGATCAAACAGACCATCCAGAGATAATTTAGATTTGGTATCAGCCAGCATCTTTTCACGTTTTGTGGCAATAAATGTCTCTGCCATTGCACGGGCTTCTTTTTCAGTATCTGTTGCAATGAAGACTTCACCAGCCTGAGGCACTTCATTCAGACCAAGAATCTCTACAGGTGTAGATGGGCCTGCCTTCTTCACACGACGGCCTTTATCATCGATCATCGCTCTGATCTTACCAAATGCAGTACCAACAGTGACATTATCACCGACATTCAGTGTACCCTTCTGAACCAGAACAGTTGCCACAGGACCGCGGCCCTTATCCAGCTGTGCTTCAAGAATCAGGCCACGTCCCTTTCTGTTAGGGTTTGCCTTTAATTCTTTGACTTCAGCATCCAGAAGGATCATATCCAGCAGATCCTGAAGGCCTTCACCTGTATGTGCGGAAACAGGTACCATAATGGTTGTACCGCCCCAGTCTTCTGCAATCAGACCGTATTCTGTCAGTTCCTGTTTAACACGGTCGATATTGGCGCTTGGCTTATCAATCTTGTTGATGGCAACAATGATATCGATTTCTGCTGCTTTGGCATGGTTGATAGCTTCGATTGTCTGAGGCATAACACCATCGTCTGCTGCAACAACAAGGATAGCGATATCTGTAGACTGTGCACCTCTTAATCGCATAGCTGTGAAAGCTTCATGTCCAGGTGTATCAAGGAATGTGATCTTCTGTCCATTCACTTCAACTACATAAGCACCGATATGCTGTGTAATACCGCCTGCTTCGCCTGATGTAACGCTTGTCTTACGGATAGCATCAAGGATGGATGTTTTACCATGATCGACGTGACCCATAACGCAGACAACAGGTGGTCTTGGCTGAAGATCTTCTTCCTTCTCTTCTTCTTCCTTCAGCATTTCTTCGATAACGTCCACAACAACTTCATGTTCGCAGAGGATATCATATTCAAGTGCGATTTCTTCTGCCTCATCATAGGTAATATCTGAATTCACATTCAGCATCTTGCCTTCCAGGAAGAGTTTCTTGATGATCTGGGCAGCAGGAATCTTCATCTTATCTGCCAGTTCTTTGATAGTAACTGTCTCAGGCAGTTCAATGCTTGTTACCTTCTCTACAACCGGTTCCGGCTTCGGCTGTGTATTCACAGGTTTCTTGCGCATTGTATTTCTGTTGTTATTGTTATTCTTGTTATTGTTCTTGCCGTTTCTGGATGTATTTCTGCCTTCGAAATCTCTGTCATCACGACGGTTGTCGCGGTCTTTGTTGTCCTTGTAATTTCTGCGGTTTTCTCTTGTTGTATCCTTTGTCATGACAACTTCTTTGTTGATGGCACTGTCAAGATTGAATTTGCCGTCACGACCGCCGTTTCTGCCGCCCTGACCTCTGTTGTCACGGCCGCCGTTTCTGTTCTGGTTATTGCCGTCGCGGTTAAAGCTTCTGTTCTGGCCGTTGCCGTCACGGTTAAAGCTTCTGCCCTGGCCGTTGCCGTCACGGTTAAAACCTCTGTTCTGGCCATTGCCGTCGCGATTAAAGCTTCTGTTCTGGCCGTTGCCGTCGCGGTTAAAGCTTCTGTTCTGGCCATTGCCGTCGCGGTTAAAGCTTCTGTTCTGGCCATTGCCGTCGCGGTTAAAGCTTCTGCCCTGACCGTTACCGTCGCGATTAAAGCTTCTGTTCTGGCCATTGCCGTCGCGGTTAAAGCTTCTGTTCTGGCCATTGCCGTCGCGGTTAAAGCCTCTGTTCTGGCCATTGCCGTCGCGGTTAAAACTTCTGTTCTGGCCATTGCCGTCACGATTAAAGCTTCTGCCCTGGCCATCACGACCGCCGTTTCTGTTCTGGCTGCCGCCGTCACGGCTGTCTCTTGATGCAGAGCTGTAATTGCCGCGGCTGTCTATGCTGCCCTGACCCGCATTATTGCTGCGGCGAGGTGCTGCATTTCTATTGTCCTGAGCCGGTTTCGTTTCCTGCTTCTGAGCCGGCTTTGCTGCCGGCTGTGTAAAGAACTTTCTGATTTTCTCTGCATTTTCAGATGAAATGGTGCTCATATGGCTCTCTACATCTACTCCATGTCCCTTTAAGGCATAGATCACATCTTTGCTGCTTTTATTTAATTCCTTTGCCAATTCATGTACTCTGATTTTTGACATAGGCTACCTCCGTTAAAATGGCGGAATCACTGATTGATTCCTGTATCAATAAGTTTCTTGATGGACTTTCCGAAACCGGCATCAAGTACTGCCAGGGAAGCCCTGTATCCACGCCCCGTATGTGTACCGAGGCTCTCTTTTGTTCCATAAATGCATACAGGCACATGATAATAAGCACCCATATCATTAAATGATTTCTTTGTATTGTCAGAGGCATCAGAGGCAATAATGACAAGAACTGCCTTGCCCTTTCTGACAGCGGACTCTACCGCAAACTCCCCGCTGGCGATTTTGCCGGCCTTCGTTGCAAGTCCGATCATGGATAAAGCTTTATCTGTCAATATTCTTCATCTCCTCTTCCAGTTGTCCGTAAACATCTTTTGGTATCTGCATCTTCAGTGAGCGTTCCAATCCTCTGTTCTTGATGGCTTTCTGAAGGCATTCACTCTTCGGACAAATATAAGCACCGCGGCCATTTTTGCGGCCTGTTGCATCTATACAGATTTCATCCTCCGGTGTCTTGATGACACGGATCATTTCTTTCTTGCTTTTCATTTCCTGACAGCCGATACACTGTCTCATAGGAATCTTCTTCATAGCTGTCACCTTTTAGTAACCGTAAGCCTGGGATTCGCTCTTGATATCGATCTTATAACCTGTCAGTTTCGCAGCCAGTCTTGCATTCTGGCCTTCCTTGCCGATAGCCAGTGACAGCTGGTAATCAGGAACAACAACGGCTGCACTCTTCTCTTCAGGATCTACATCTACAGAGACAACCTTTGCAGGGCTAAGTGCATTCTCAATAAGAACTGCAGGATCGTCACTCCAGTTGATGATATCAATCTTCTCACCGCGAAGTTCATCAACGATAGCATTGACACGGGCACCATTCATACCGACACATGCACCGACAGGATCAACGTTCGGATTGTTGGAGCTGACTGCGATCTTTGTTCTGGAACCCGCTTCTCTGGCAATGCTCTTGATCTCAACTGTACCGTCTCTGACTTCTGTTACTTCTGCTTCAAAAAGTCTCTTCACCAGTTCAGGATGTGTACGTGATACGGTTACCTTCGGTCCCTTTGTTGTATTCTTCACTTCTACGATGTAGAGTTTGATACGGTCTGTCGGCTTGAATACTTCGCCTTTTACCTGTTCATTCTCAGTAAGAACTGCATCAACCTTACCCAGGTTCACACTGATGTTCTTGCCGTTATATCTCTGAACAACACCTGTCACGATATCCTTCTCACGACCATAATATTCATTGTATAAGGACTTTCTCTCTTCTTCACGGATCTTCTGCACAACAACCTGCTTTGCCTTCTGTGCAGCAATACGTCCGAAGTTCTTCGGTACGATCTCCACATGAACAATATCACCCGGATCATAGAATTTATTCTTCAGCCTTGCATCTGCAACACTGATCTCCATCTCAGGATCTTCAACCTCTTCTACAACCGTCTTATCGGCAAAAACCTTGACTTCACCGGTCTCACGATTCATTGTCACACGGATATTGTCTGCTTTGCCGTATTCATTCTTACAGGCAGCGACAAGAGAATTCTCGATAGCCTCAAGCAGAATATCTTTGCTGATGCCTTTCTCTTTTTCTATATCATCCAATGCTTTGATTAACTCTTTACCTTCATTCATTTTTTGTAATTCCTCCTCTATGTCTATTCTATCAGAAGAAGAATGCAAGCCGGATGCGTGCAATATCGGAGCGCTTAAACTGCATCTCGGTTTCATCTTCCATCTCCAGTGTCACCGTCTCTTCATCGTATGCTTTCAAAATACCGACGAATTCTTTCTGTTTGTTAATTGCTTTGAATAATTTTACTTCAACATCCTTGCCGATGCTTCTTGCAAAATCCTTCTCTTTCTTCAGAGGACGATCAAGACCCGGTGAACTGACTTCCAGAATATAGTTTTCCGAAATAAAGTCCTCTTCATCCAGTAAATCACTGAGCGCCCGGCTGACTTCCTCGCAGTCATCTACTGTGATCCCGTTCTCCTTATCAATGTAGGCACGCAGATACCAGTTGGCACCTTCTTTCACCCATTCTACATCGACAAGTTCAAATCCTTTCGCCTCGACGATCGGCATAAGCATTGCCTCTGTCCTGCTTTCATAATCTTTCTTTGCCATGTAACTCACTTCCTTCCCGAATTAAGATTCCTTAACACGTACAAAGAGTGGACTTGCGCCCACTCTTTGCTAAAGTTAATATACTATCTTATTCATTGTAACACCAGTTTGATTATTTGGCAATAGTCAAATATTAATAAGAAAAGAAATTCTCAAGCCGATGTTTTGTATCAAACAAATCATTGTACAACAATTGATTATAAACCTTCATCAGATGCTCTGCTTCCTCTGTACTGCCGTCTGCTCCGGAATTTTCTTTTAAAACATGTGCAGATACAAAAGGAACTGTTTCCTGCAGATTGGACAGATAGCTCTGGAAATCTGTCAGCGGCAGTCCTGCTGCCTTCAAAAGACGCACCGCCAGATAATTGGCACTGGTCTCTTCTCCCTGACTCTCATCAATGTCATAATTGGCCCACATAATAAACGGCACAATATAGCGTTCTTTTCTGTCGCTGCCTGTACCGATGGATGAAATGGAATCATCCCCTTCATCCATGACTTTTCCTGTATCCACCACATTGGTAATATAATCCGCCGGCTGGTGATCTCCAAACATCATAATGATGGTCGGTTCCGACTGCTTTTCAAAATACTCCACCAGCTGTTTAAAGGCTTCATCCGACCGTTTGATCAGGGACAGATACTGTTCAGTTGCTTTGAGATATGTGCCTTTGCCGCCCACGATACTGACATCCGGTATAAAATTGCTGTAGCGTTTTACATAACTGCCGTGATTCTGCATGGTCACATCAAACATAAATAATTTCTCATCGGATGATTTTTGTTCGTATCGCTCAATGATTTTCTCATAAGTTGTCCAGTCACTGATATAAGTACGTAAAATCTCCGGATTCCGGAAATCATCTTTGAAATACTTTTCTTCAAATCCCAGATCATCATACACGGTATCCCTGTTCCACCCCTTCGGATAATACGGATGCATAGCCACCGATGTATAACCAATGGAGGATAACTGACTCGGCAGTGCCGGCAGTTCGGATTTGATATACTGCTGGTAAGCAATGCTGCCTGTAGGGAGGAAATGCATACTGAGGCCTGTCAGGAACTCAAATTCCGTATTGGCTGTATTGCCGCCTTTGACAGAGGAATACATCCATCCCTTCTGCGTATTTTTCGTCAGCGAATTGATAAACGGAAGGACTTCTTCATTGGTTTCATAATCTCCAAGAACCGACAAATCTGAAAAAGCCTCGTTCATAATGACAATAATATTCGGCTTATCTGACAAATCAGCAGTTCCTTCACCGTCCGCCTTTGACGTGTTTTGCGCCGCATATGTTTCCTGTATTTTGGCCAGTTCCTCCTTGGAATATCCCTCCGGTTTATCAATCTTCAGATAACGCAGATTGACAACAAAGCTCAAAGCCAGACCATTATTCCGATAGTAAACTGTCGGTGTAAACAGGGTCGTATCCATCTTAAATGATGCGATTGCCGCATCTGTCTGGACATAACTGCAGAAACCGAAAAAAGCAGCACACATCACCGCAATACCGGCCCCTCTGAATTTGGACATTCTGAATTTCAGCCGCATCTTCAGGCACAGTGACCAGAGAAGCAGAATCAGTAGAATGACATTGCAGGCTCTGACAGATAATTTATATTCGAAATTGTCCGCCACTGTTGCTGCCACGCCCACCGAAAAAAGATCCCAGGGCAGAATCGGTGAGGATCTGAACATCAGCACAAAATAATTGGCAAGCCCTGCTGCGCCAAGTAATAGAGAGCCGATGATAACAGACAAGCCTGTCCGTCCCGTAATAAACAGCAGCACACCAAAAAACAGATAGTACATGATCAGATTCAGAATAACCGGGCCGTCCCACATCTGACTCAGCAGATGGGTGTAACTCTCCACCATCATGAACACTGCCGCCGGGGCAAAAGCCACCAGAAGCATTTCGACCAGCTGCGAATAACGGAATCGGAACAGGTTGACCAAAGCAGCCGCTGCTATAAAAACAACCGACAGCCACAGCCATTCCTGACTTTTTTCCGCCGTCTGCATGGAATAAATGGCTGTTCCCGCCATCACCGCACCGGCTATCACAGCCAGTATTACGGATTGCTTATTGATCCATTTGTCCTGTTTTTGAATCGGCCGTTTCAGCTGCCCGCCGATCCATGATAAATATTTTTTTGCAGAGGAGGACCGTTCTGATTTTTTATAGGTTCTCTTCTTGTGTTTTTTGTTCTTCAAGTCAATCCTTCCTCCTAAAAACCAAAATCAAAAATTGACAGCTGATTGCTCTCCGGAAGTCCGCCCAGAAGCCCCAGCTCAGCCATTGTATCCAGCACCGTCTGACTGACTTTTGCCTTCTGACGGATATCATCCTTTGACAGAAACTTCTCGCCTCGCTCAGTCTCCGCATGGGCTGCCACAGCCAACGCCTCTGCCGCAATGCCGCCCATACCTTCAATGACAGAAAACGGCGGCAGCAATTTGCCCTCCACAACCTGGAACTTAATGGCATCCGACTGGTAGAGATCGATTTTCAGGAATTCAAAGCCTCTGGCATAAAACTCCTGTACAATCTTCATATCACGCAGGGTATCCTGTTCCTTCTTGGAAAGATTCGGATTGGCCTTATAAGCCTTGATATGATTGTCAATGGCCGCTTTGCCCTGACACATCAGACCATAATCAAAGGCCGTTGCTCGAATGGTGAAAAAGGCCGCATAATAGGCTAACGGTTCGTGAATCTTAAACCATGCAATACGGATACCCATCATAACGTAAGCCACCGCATGGGCTTTCGGGAACATGTATTTGATCTTCTTGCAGGACCAGAGATACCAGTCCGGCACATCATGTTCCTTCATGACTTTCTCATAATCCGGGGTTAGTCCCTTTCCTTTACGGACACTTTCCATAATCTTAAAAGACTGTTCGGATTCAACCCCTTTGTCGATGAGATAGATCATAATATCATCTCGTGTACAGATGGCTGTGGAAATCTGGGCTTTGCCCTCCTGGATCAGCGTCTGCGCATTGCCCAGCCATACGTCCGTACCATGGGACAGCCCGGAGATACGTACCAGATCTGAAAAAGCTTTCGGCTTCGTATCACGGAGCATCTGCATAACGAATTCTGTACCGAATTCAGGAATACCAAGAGAACCAAGGTCGGTACCGCCGATGTCCTCCGGTTTGATATGGAGCGCCTCAAGACCATGAAACAGCGATAATACTTCCGGATCATCCAGTCGTATCTTCGTGGCGTCCACGCCGGTAATATCTTCCAGCATACGAATCATGGTCGGATCATCATGTCCAAGGATATCCAGCTTCAAAAGGTTGTGGTCAATGGAATGATAATCGAAATGGGTTGTAATAATCTTGGTTGTCTGGTCATTGGCAGGATGCTGTACCGGTGTAAAGGAATAAATTTCTTCACCATGGGGCACAACAATGATACCGCCGGGATGCTGACCGGTTGTACGCCTGACACCGACGCAGCCGCTGGAAATTCTGTCCAGCTCACAGGAACGTTTATGCTGTTCATGCTCTTCATAATAATGCATGGCATAACCGTAAGCCGTCTTGTCTGCCAGTGTACCTACGGTTCCGGCACGGAAGGTCTTGCCCTTGCCGAAGATAACCTCCGTATACGCATGGGCCTTACTCTGGTAATCACCGGAGAAATTTAAGTCGATATCCGGCTCTTTGTTGCCCTTGAATCCAAGGAAAGTTTCAAAAGGAATATCATGTCCCTCTTTCATCAGCGGTTCTCCGCATACCGGGCAGACCTTGTCTTCCATATCACAGCCGGAACGTCCTGAAAAGCTTTTGACGTAGTCCGAATCGAAATCCACATAATGGCATTTCGGGCACAGATAATGGGCCTGCAGGGAATTAACCTCTGTAATACCGGCCATATAGGCAACGAAGGAAGAACCGACAGAGCCTCTGGAACCTACCAGATAACCATCCGCTACGGATTTCCATACCAGTTTCTGTGCGATAATGTACATAACGGCGAAACCATTGCCGATGATGGAATTCAGTTCTCGCTCCAATCGCTCCGTCACGATATCCGGCAGATTCTCCCCATATAATTCATGGGCGCGATTATAGCAGATATCCCTGAGAATACCCGCAGAATTCTCAATGACCGGCGGACACTTATCCGGTCGGACCGGCGAGATTTTGTCAATCATATCTGCGATCCGGTTCGTATTTGTCACAACCACCTCTTCTGCTTTCTCAGCCCCCAGATACTGGAATTCCTCCAGCATCTCCTCTGTGGTTCTGAGATACAGCGGCGGCTGAAGATCCGCATCACCGAATCCCTTGTTGGACATGATGATTCTTCGATACACCTCATCCTCCGGGTTCAGGAAATGCACGTCACAGGTGGCACAGACCGGCTTGTTGAACTTTTCTCCCAGCTCCACGATCTTCCGATTCAGTTCCTGAAGATCGGCAACAGTACTGACCTTCGTCATCTTCGGATCCCTGATCATAAATTCATTGTTGCCGGTGGGCTGAATCTCCAGATAATCATAAAATTCTACAATTCTTGCAATTTCTTCATCTGAACGTTCATCCACAACAGCCCTGAAAAGTTCTCCCGCCTCACAGGCTGAACCGATGATCAGTCCTTCACGATACTTTGTGAGAACACTCTTTGGTATTCTCGGGCGTCTCGCATAATAATCCAGATGGGATAATGACACAAGACGATACAGATTAATTCGTCCGATCTCATTTTTCGCCAAAATAATAATATGGTAAGTTTTTAATTTCTTGATGGCATCTACAGACATGGCACTGTATGTATTCAGTTCATCCAGATCCTTGATATTCTTTTTCTTAAAACGCTCCAGGAAACGGACAAAAACATCCGCCGTTGCACCGGCATCGTCCACCGCGCGGTGATGATTGGCCAGTGTACAGCCCATGGCCTCAACCACAGTATCCAGCTTATAATTCTTCAGTCCTTCCAGAAAGCTTCTGGCAATCCCCAGTGTATCCACATAAGTATAATCATACGGAAGTCCCAGAACCTCGCAATTATACCGGATAAACCCCGTATCAAAATCCGCATTGTGGGCCACCAGAACGGAACCTTTGCAGAAATCCATAAATCTCGGCAGAATCACTGAAATATTCGGTGCATCTTCTACCATTCTGTCATTGATGCTTGTCAGCTTCTCGATTTCAAAAGGAATCGGCCTTTCAGGATTGACAAACTCACTGAACTTCTCTGTGATCACGCCATTTTCCACCTTGACGGCACCAATTTCAATGATCCGGTCATTCACCGCACTGAATCCTGTTGTCTCAATATCAAAAACGACAAAGGTTGAATCCAGGCTCTGGCCTCTGGAATCCGTGACAATATTCTTGATATCATCCACCAGATACCCTTCCATACCGTAGATAACCTTGAAATCCTTGCCTTCTGCACAGTGATTGGCATCAGGGAAAGCCTGTACAACACCATGATCTGTAATGGCCATGGCCTGATGTCCCCACCCCATAGCCGTCTTCAGAAGCTTCTTCACATCCGTCACACCGTCCATATCGCTCATGGTGGTATGACAATGCAGTTCCACTCGCTTGACAGGGCTGTGATCCATTCGCTTCTCTGTGAAATCCGGAATGGTCTTGATACCGGACACAGAGCCAAGGGCAATATCATGCTCAAACTGGTCCATCATGGCAACAGCCTTCATCTTGATGAAAGCCCCTTCCTTTAACTTGTCCAGAAGCTCCGGAAGCCGTTCATTCTTCGTAAAAACCTTTGCCTTGATGGTATCGGTAAAATCCGTTATGGCAAACATAATGATGGTCTTCTCATTGCGGATTTCCCTGGTCTCTAACTGGATAATCTGGCCTCTGACCACCACTTCACCCATCTCATCGATAATCTCATGGATTTCCGTTTCTTCACCCTCGAAATTCCGTCCGTAAAAGATATCTTTGTCCTCCGGCAGCCGCTGCTTAACATAATTCTTCTTGAAAGCAGGCTTTTCCTTCTGCTGAACCTCCTGCTTTTCAACTTCCTTCTGATCTTCCTTGGCCTGCTCATAGGTCTGTACGATCTGGGCGATTTCTTCCTTCATGGCAGAATCTGCATAAACCGCATACTTGCTCTTTTTCTTCGGCAGCCATCCCAGGACAATTCCAAGGGGCATATCAAAACGCTCCGCAAAAATATGTTCCAGCTTCTGCTTCAGTTTCTCCATCTTTACCTGCGCAATGCAGTTTTCCTCTACCTTCAGTTCCAAAACGAAGGGCTCCAGAAAAGTTTTCTCCGCCTTTCTGAAAAGGTTTGCAGAAACTTCCCCATCCTCTTCCAGCTCATCGATCAGACTGCCTGTATACGCTTCCAGAAGTCTTGCCGGCGTATACTGCCGGGAAAGATGATATTTCTCTATCAGATGGACATCCACCTGATCTTTAAACATCTGGCTGCGAATGGCACGTTCGATCTCCCGGATGGCCTTGTGGGCAATCAGCCGGTCACTGTGGATATAGATCTTGATGCGGGAATGATCCCTGCTGGCCGCTACTTTTTCACATTCTACAGTTTCAAACAGCTCAGCCATTTCATGACTGAGCTTTAAATCAGGTAATATATTCAGAAATTTTTTCACTTAATCAAATCCTTCTATTTGTTCCAGTGATCAAGTTCATCTTTCAAAACAGCCAGAAGCTGATCTTCCGGCACCTTTTTCACAATTTCGCCTTTCTTGATCAGAAGGCCCTCACCGATGCCGCCTGCAACGCCGATATCTGCCTCTTTGGCCTCTCCCGGTCCGTTGACAACACATCCCATGACAGCCACCTTGATATCCAGATCATAATTCTGAACAAGATTCTCCACCTTATTGGCAAGACCGATCAGATCGATTCTTGTACGGCCGCATGTCGGACAGGATACGACTTCAATGCCGCCTTTTCGAAGTCCAAGCGTTTTCAGAATCAGCTTCGCCGACTTAATCTCTTCCAGCGGATCCCCGGTCAGAGAAACACGAATGGTATGGCCGATGCCTTCATTCAGCATAATGCCAAGACCGACAGCTGATTTGATATTGCCGGAGATCAGTGTTCCTGACTCTGTAATTCCCACATGCAGCGGGTAATTGGTCTGTGCAGCAATCAGTTCATGGGCTTTCACGCACATCATCACATCCGAAGACTTAATACTGATGACCATCTGGTCATAACCCAGATCTTCGATCAGATGCACCTTATCCAGTGCGCTTTCAACAATGCCTTCTGCGGTTACATGACCGCCGTATTTGGCGATCAGGTCCTTCTCAAGGGAACCGCTGTTGACCCCCACACGGATTGGCACATGATATTCTTTGGCCTTGTCTACAACCGCTTTCACACGATCTACACTGCCGATATTGCCCGGATTGATGCGGATCTTGTCAACACCGTGTTCAATGGCTGCAATGGCCAGGCGGTAATCAAAATGAATATCTGCCACCAGCGGAATATGAATCTGTTTCTTGATCTCTGTAATGGCTTCTGCAGCCTCCATGGTCGGCACCGCCACACGGATGATCTCGCATCCCGCTGCTTCAAGGGCCAGAATCTGGGCAACCGTTGCCCCTACATCTTCTGTTTTTGTATTGCACATGGACTGGATCGCAATCGGATAATTTCCTCCGATGCAGCGATCGCCTATGCGAATCACCTTTGCTTTTGTTCTATCAAACATAACGACTCCTTCAATATCTAAAAACTAAAAACCAAAAATTCTCGCAAAATCATTGAACATGACAAGTACCATAATACCCATAAGAATCACAAAGCCGATCATATGCACAAATCCCTCCTTGTCTCTCGGTACAGGCTTGCCTCTGATGGCTTCCACAATAAGAAAGACAAGACGTCCGCCATCCAGTGCCGGAATCGGCAGCAGATTCATAACGCCGAGATTGGCCGACAGCAAAAGAATCATATCTGCAATGGTGAGTATCACGCTTCGCAGTCCGTACTTTGCTGCCGACTCATAACTGTCACCGATCACCTGAAACATACCTACAGGGCCCGCCACATCATTTCTTGACACCTGGCCCTGAATCATCATCTCAAGACTCTTAATGACAAGATCAATGTTGGACTTGACTTCATAAAAACTGCTGATAAAAAGTCCGCCAAGCTTCGGTTTCTCCTGAACGCCGCCCACAATACCGATTCTGTATACGCCATCCTCAGTCATCTTCGGCGTAACGGTGGTCTGATGCTTCTCACCGTTTCTGATATAAGTAATTGTACACTCCCGTCCCTGATTCAGCGCAATATGCATCCTGAAATCAGAGAAAGTATGTACAGATGTTTTGTCTGCTTTTGTGATGATATCACCAGCTTCAAGTCCAGCTTCCATGGCCGGCGATCCATCCTCCACCTGAAGGATCTCGCCTGAAATATAGCCATTCATGCCGATAATGATCATCGCACACACAAAGGCCATAATAAAATTAAAAAAAGGTCCCGCCGCTACAACGGCCATTCTGGCCCACACAGACTTCGAATTGAACGATCCGGGAACCACTTCTTCTGCTGTATCTTCTCCAAGCATCATACAGGCACCGCCCAGGGGCAGAAGCCTCAATGTATATTCTGTCTCACCGCGGCGGACACCAAAAAGCTTCGGTCCCATACCTACGGCAAATTCTTCAACGACAATGCCGTTCTTCTTTGCAACTATAAAATGTCCGAACTCGTGGAATATGACAATGATGCCAAATACAAGAAGTGCCACGATCAGTTTCAATCTACCACCTGCTTTCTATATAACGATACGTCCACTGTTCTGTCTCAAGTATATCTTCCAGTGACGGATGCGCTATCCACTGATGAGCCGCCATACACTCTGCAATAATCTCCGGAATATCAAGGAAATGGATCTTTCTGTCAAGGAACATGGCAACGGCTTTCTCATTGGCTGCATTCAAGGCTGTCGTCATACTGCCGCCCTTGCGTGCTGCTTCATAAGCCAGCGCCAGTCCTTTAAATGTCTTAAGATCCGGTTCTTCAAATGTCAGAGTATGCAGTTTAAACAGATCCAGTGCTTCTGACTGAAGCAGCTTTCTCTCAGGATAAAACAGCGCATACTGAATCGGCAGGCGCATATCCGGTGTACCGAGCTGCGCGATTACCGCATGATCCTGAAACTCTACTGCTGAATGAATCACACTCTGAGGATGCACAACCACCTGAATCTGATCCAGATCAACACCAAACAGCCATTTGGCCTCGATGACTTCCAGTCCCTTATTCACCATGGTCGCAGAATCAATGGTAATCTTGTGTCCCATAGACCAGTTCGGATGCTTCAGGGCATCTTCTACCTGTACTTTCTGCAGATCTTCCAGCGTTCTGCCCCTGAAAGGGCCGCCGGAAGCTGTCAGAAGAATTCTTCTGATACCTGATGCATTCTCCCCCTTCAAAGACTGGAAAATTGCTGAATGTTCACTGTCCACAGGCAGAATCTGCACATGATAATCTCTTGCCATCTGCATGATCAGATGACCTGCCGTAACCAATGTCTCTTTGTTGGCCAGGGCAATATCCTTGCCCGCCTTAATGGCTTCCATGGTCGGACGGATGCCGATCATGCCAACAACCGCTGTTACTACAATATCTGCCTCCGGCAGCGTCACTGCTTCGATCATGCCTTCCATACCGGAAACAATCTTCACATCAAGATCTGCTACAGCAATCTTTAATTCTGCTGCCTTCTTCTCATCCCAAACAGCCGCGATCACAGGCTGATACTGTCTGATCTGCTGTTCAAGAAGCACAATATTCGATCCTGCTGCCACGGCCACAACATTCAAATCTTCCGGATGCTGTGAAACAACATCCAGTGTCTGTGTACCTATGGAGCCCGTAGACCCTAATATAGCAATATTCTTCAAAAATTATCTTCCTTTCCTGCTCAGGGCACATCGACGGCCCTGACGTAGCATGCAAGCCTGCCTGCCAGACCTGCATCCCATGTTCTCATTCTTATGCACCCAGACATACTGCCAGTATGTATACAACAGGTGCCGTAAACAATATACTGTCAAAGCGGTCCAGAATACCGCCGTGTCCCGGTATGAGACGGCCGTAATCCTTGATGCCGGTATCACGCTTGATGGCAGATGCTGCAAGGTCGCCTACAACAGCAATCAACGCGCCCACACCTGCGATAATGGCGCAGTCACGCATCGGCACACTCAGTGAAATCAGATGTGCCCCGAAAATGCGGCCATAGATGATGCCCAGAATCACTGCCCCTGCGATACCGCCCACAAAGCCTTCGACACTTTTCTTCGGGCTGAGCTTCGGAAACATCTTGTGCTTGCCGATGAGCATACCCACACAGTAGGCACAGGTGTCATTGCCCCATGCACAGATGAAAATCAATGGAATAATATATAATCCGTCATTCAGCATACGTACCTTGTAAATAAAGGACATCAGCATCACCACATAGGCAAGTCCTGCCACCGCGCAGAAAATCTCATTCGCCTTGTATTTTGGAAAACAGAAAACATAAACAGCCATAATAAGCAGTGTTCCCACTGCCATAGCCATCAGTTCTCCCTCAGGCACCGCCATCCACAAAAGAATCTCATACAAAACGGCACCGATATAGCCGGCAGCAGCCGGCCCCTTCTTCTCAATACCTGAAGCCCTGTATAATTCAAACAGTCCAATCATAGAAATCAATGCCACAAAAGCGAATAAAATATTGCCGCCGAGAAGCATTGCCGCCACAGCAATGGCCAGTACGATCACACCGCTGATCAGTCTTGTAATAAACAATTTAAACACCACCAAATCTTCTGTCACGTTTAGAATATGCCCGGATGGCCTCAATCATTGTCTCTTTGTTATAATCCGGCCAGAGAACAGGCGTAAAATAGAACTCGGAATAAGCCAGCTGCCAGAGCAGGAAATTTGAAACACGCTGCTCGCCGCTTGTGCGGATCACCAGATCCGGATCCGGCATACCTGCTGTATCCAGATAGCTCTCAAATAATTCTTCTGTCAATTCATCCGGATTCGTATGTCCGTCTGCCATCATCTTCTTCATTGCACGGATCATCTCATCACGGCTGCCGTAATTGATGGCAATTGTGAAATTCAGTCCCGTATTGCCCGCAGAAGCCTCTTCCACATCCGCAATAGACTTCTGAATATCTTCGCTTAATCCGGTCTTGTCACCGATTACCCGCACACGCATATTATTCTTCGCAGTACGTTCCAGGCAGTCCACCAGATACTTTCTCAAAAGTTTCATCAGCGCATCCACCTCGGACTGGGGACGCTTCCAGTTCTCCGTTGAAAAAGCATACACTGTAAAATACTTAATACCAAGGTCTCTGGTTACTTCGCACATATCTTCTACAGTCTTGGCGCCCTGCATATGGCCGTAATTTCTCGGCATAAAACGTTTCTTCGCCCAACGTCCGTTGCCGTCCAGAATAATGGCTACATGTTCCGGTACATTGAGCATCTCTCCATCTATCATCTTCTCCATAATATCTTCACCTTCTGTTCATCAAATACATGTCTCTTTACAGATATATACGAGGCTGTTGCATCCTCCGTCAAATACACAGATTCTGCAGCAGCCCCATCTACTTACACTATAATGACAGCTTATGACCCCGTCAGCCGATTCCGATAACGGACGGTCATCCGGCCTGTTAGACTGTCATAATCTCTTTCGTCTTTGTCTCTACAGCCTTATCAACCATAGCAACATATTTGTCTGTGATCTTCTGAAGCTTCTCCTGCAGCTCTGCATATTCATCTTCAGAAATCTCTTTAGCTTTGTTGCTCTTCTTGAAAGCATCATTGCCGTCACGGCGGATGTTGCGGACTGCAGTCTTCGCTGCGTCACCCTTCTTCTTCACATCCTTTGCCAGTTCCTTACGGCGTTCCTCTGTCAGTTCAGGGAATACAAGACGGATAGACTTGCCGTCGTTGGTTGGTGTGATGCCGATATCAGAAGCAAGAATTGCTTTCTCGATATCCTTGATCAGCTTGCTCTCCCAAGGCTGGATCATCAGTACACGTGCTTCAGGAACTGTCACATTGCCCACCTGCTGAAGCGGTGTCGGTGTACCATAGTAATCTACCTTCAGTTTATCTAAAATATGTGGATTGGCACGTCCTGCACGAATCGTTGTATATTCGCGTTCCAGTGCATCCAGTGATTTCTGCATCTTTGTCTCATATGGCTGTAACTTCTCATTACTCATAAATATATATCCTCCTGATATTATTCGTTATTTAAATCTGCAGGCACGCAGCCATCGGCCGCACACATGCACGGTCTATACAGTCACGTAAGTACCTGTAAACTCCCCGTATAATGTCTTCACAATGCTGTTTGGTTCATTCAGACCAAATACCACCATCGGCATCTTATTCTCCATGCACATAATCGTCGCTGTCAGATCTACAACCTGTAATCTGTCATCGACAACCTGCTGAATGCTGACGCTGTCAAACTTCTTCGCATTCGGGTTGGTCTTCGGATCGCTGTCGTAAACGCCATCCACTGCCTTGGCAAGAAGAATTGCATCCGCTTCAATCTCAATAGCACGCAATGTTGTACCTGTATCTGTTGAAAAATAAGGGTGGCCTGTGCCGCCGGCAAAGAAAACGACCTTGCCTGCATTCAGATCCGCAACTGCTGCATCCTTGGAAAAAAGCTTTGTAAATGCACCGCACATAAATGGTGTGTAAACTTCTGTCTGCATCCCCAGTGTACGGAAAATCTCTGAAACATAAATACAGTTCATCACTGTTCCCAGCATACCGATCTGATCAGACTTCGTACGCTCAATGATCTTGCTGCTGTTGCGTCCGCGCCAGAAATTGCCGCCGCCGATAACAATCGCAACCTGTGTTCCCTTATCTGTAATCTGCTTCACCTGTTCAGCCACTTCCAGGCAAGTTGCCTCATCGAAGCCAAAACCCTTGTCTCCGGCCAGTGCTTCACCGCTTAATTTTAATAAAATTCTCTTTAAATCGTTCATCATAGTACCGATGTCCTCCGTTCACCTTATAATCTACCATAAAACTGTATATTTGACCAGTCCTTTTCTTACAGTTTTGAGTAGCCAAAGCTGTTGACGATGGCATCCAGCGGCTGCTTTCTGCGGCACATCGGACACTCTGACGGCTGATAAGCCTGATAATCCGGCAGATCTTCTCCCTGGAAAATAGAAAAAATCTCCATACCTTCCGGTGTCTGCTCCACATTGCTGAAAATGGCAGCCACCCCTCTGACAGTACCGCCGTAATAAGAAACCGCTTCTGTTGCCTGGGTAATGGTCCGCCCTGTTGTCACCGAAGCCGCAAGAACAAGCACCTGCATATTCTTGATCATTCGAAGCGTACTGTCCATAAAGACAAGCTGTCCGTAGGCATTCACATCCGGCGTAATAATTGAAATATTCTTGCCGCTGTTAATGGACATAATGCCCCTGTATGCCAAAAACTCAGCCATAAAAGCCCCAATCAATTCCGTTCCATCCAGACATACAATGGTATCCACCATCGTATTATTCTGAAAATGCTCCGCCAGTACCCTGGCCGTTTCTCTTCCGTTATTGTGTCTGCATTTGACTGTAGACATATCAATGTACGTATTAATATGGGAATTGACTGTTGCAAAGTGTCCCTCCATAATTTTAATACGTGCCTTCGGGTTGCGTGTTGATCTCAAATCTGTCAAATGTTCTCTCATAAACAGACCCCCTTCTCCATTTATCAGTTTATAAAGAAATACATATAGATTTAGATAACGTAATCGTTGCCCTTCTCATCCTGCCAATCCAGAAGATCTTCCAGCGTATATTTGTCAATAACTGCATTGATCGCGTCATCTAATTCCTTCCATATACGAATTGTAACACAATCCTGCATCTTCGGACAGTCATAATTGTTATCAGTGCATGCCACAGGAGAAAGATCCCCTTCTGTAAGACGAAGAATCATTCCCACCGTGTAATCCTTCGGAAGTCTTGCCAGACGATAGCCGCCCTGAGGTCCTCTGATGCTCTTCACATACCCGGCCTTTGTCAGTACCGATACAATCTGCTCCAGATACTTCACCGAAATATCCTGTCTTGCTGCAATATCCTTAATTCTCACAGGTTCTCCGTGATCATTGGTCGCTATATCCAGCATCATGCGCAGTGCGTATCTTCCTCTGGTTGAAATCTTCATTTATTCGTTCTTCCTTTCATTTTTGATTTTATTCATTCTCTGATTTCTGTTATTCTTAACCAAAACGTATTAACTCAATGTCAGTTCCGGACTCTTAATGCTGACCCTTGTATGTGCCGGCACACTCTCTGTAATAAATGAGTTGCCTCCGATAATAGAATCACATCCGATCACCGTCTCGCCGCCGAGGATTGTAGAATTGGCATAAATCGTTACATGATCCCCGATAGTAGGATGACGCTTCTTTCCTGAGAGCTGCTGACCCTTTCTGGTGGACAATGCACCAAGGGTTACACCCTGATACAGCTTAACGTAATCACCGATCTCTGTTGTCTCACCGATGACAATGCCTGTACCGTGGTCAATAAAGAAATAGCGTCCGATGGTCGCACCGGAATTGATGTCAATACCGGTCTTGCCATGGGCATATTCTGTCATGATACGCGGTATAAAAGGCACATTCTGCACATACAATTCATGAGCAATTCTATAGACATAAATCGCAAATAATCCAGGATATGAAAAAATAATATCCTCCTTGCTCTTAGCCGCAGGATCCCCATCGAACCCGGCCTGCACATCCATCAGAAGCATCTTCTGGATATACGGCAGACGGCTGATAAAACGCTCACAGATTTCTCTGGCCTTTACCGAAATCTCCTCCGGGCTGCTTGCCCCTTTATCATCATATAAAAAAGCAATCTCGATCTGTCCCTTTAAAGACTCATAGATATGTGTCAGCATATTGCCGAGAAAATATCCCGGCATCGTACTGGATATATTCTCATCTCCGAAATACCCCGGAAAAACTACACGTCTCAAATCTTTGATAATGCCGATGATCGTCCCCCGATTCGGCAGATGAATACTCTCTTCATCCGTCACATAAACATCCTCATTCATGCATGTCTCTGTAATATTGGCAACTACATCCTGAATTGTTTCTCTTATCATCCCCGCCCACTCCTATCTTTAAAATTCGGCAACATTCAATTCGAATATCTGTTAAAAATCAGCTTTCCAACGCCTCATATACTTCGGCATTTCCTACTTGAATTATATGAAATTATAATTCAAAACGTGCCCAAAGTCAAGGAAAAGCTTGACTCTGCAATTATTGTAGACTTTATAATCTTTTCTGATATAATTGCAATAAAGGAGTGTTTTTATGCAGAAGAATCTGACAACAGGGAGTGTTTTTAAAACCATTACCTACTTTTCACTTCCCTATTTTCTTTCCTATTTTTTACAGACCCTGTACGGTATGGCCGACCTCTTTATCATCGGCCAGTTCAACGGCGTAGCTGCCACAACGGCAGTATCCATCGGCAGTCAGGTCATGCATATGCTGACTGTTATGATCGTCGGTCTGGCCATGGGTGCCACCGTTATGATCGGCCGTTTTGTGGGCGGCCATCAGGAGAAGCAGATGCGTCTGACTGTAGGCAATACCGTCACCCTGTTCATGGGGAGTTCCATTGTCTGCACCATCCTGCTGCTTGGCCTGGCCCGTCCTATTGTCAGCCTGATGTCCACACCGGCAGAAGCCGTCAATGGGACTTTGACTTATCTGACAATCTGTTTTATCGGTATCCCTTTTATTACCGCTTACAACATCATCAGTTCCATCTTCCGCGGCATGGGTGATTCCAAAAGCCCGATGTATTTTATTGCCGCTGCCTGTGTATTCAACATCGCCCTTGATTACCTTTTTATCGGCTTTTTCGGTATGGGCGCTGCCGGTGCTGCCCTTGGCACAACCCTGGCTCAGACATCCAGCGTCATTATCGCCCTGACGGTGATCATTCGCAGACACATGATTCCCGGATTATCACTTTCAGATTTCAGACCGAAGAAAAGCATTCTGTCCCAGATACTGAAGGTCGGCATTCCTGTCAGTCTTCAGGACGGATTTATTCAGATTTCCTTCATTGCGATTACGATTTTTGCCAACCAGCGTGGTCTCAGCGATGCCGCTGCCGTTGGTATCGTCGAAAAACTGATCGGCTTTTTCTTCCTTGTGCCATCCTCCATGCTGTCCACAGTTTCAGCTCTCGGTGCCCAGAATATCGGTGCCGGCAAACATGATCGTGCCCGACTGACACTGAAATATGCGGTATGCATTGCTGTATCCTACGGAATCATCATTGCTGTTCTCATGCAGTTTCTGGCCGGAGCAGCTGTCGGTCTATTTTCAGATGATGCAGAAGTTATCCGCCTGGGCAGTCAGTATATGCACGGCTATGTCATCGACTGTGCACTGGCAGGTATTCATTTTTGCTTCAGCGGTTACTTTTGTGCCTATGGCGTGTCAGGCATCTCTTTCCTGCACAACTCCATATCCATCATCTGTGCCCGGCTGCCGCTGTCCTATCTGGCTGCCACCCGCTGCAAAACATCACTTTTTCCGATGGGACTGGCTGCACCGACAGGTTCAGCCCTGTCTGTGATCATCTGCCTGATTGCCTTTGCATGGATGCGCAGACATCCTGAACGTCTTCAGGCAGCGGTCCCGAAGGCCTGAGAATGACGGCCCGTTTCATCACTATTGCAGCCTATTTACTGGCACAGATTTAAATTTACGAGGATAAATATCAACAATGGACAAAAAAAATCTCTTTCAAATAGGCGAGGTTGCCCGAATGTTTCATTTAAGCGTCGGCTCTCTGCGTCACTATGAAAAAGCCGGACTTCTGCATCCGGAGTATATTGCCCCTGACAGCGGCTACCGCTACTACGGGCCCAAACAATTTGAAGTGCTGAATATGATCCGTTCCTGCCGGACACTTGGCATGCCCCTGGAACAAATTGCGGATTTTTTAAACAACCGAAGTATTGACAAAATGTTTCAGATACTGGAGAGCCAGAAACAATCTGTCCTCCGGCAGCAAAAGGAACTGGATATTATTTTAAGAAAGATTGAAGACCGTATCCAGCTTCTTGAAGATGCATCCGCTTCAAAACTGAATCGGATTGACATCCGCAATACTCCATCCAGGCGGGTTGCCTGGCTGAAAAATCAGCTGTCCCTTGAAACTTACACAGACCTGGAACCCGCGATCAGACAGCTGAATCTGAATCAGGAAAGCAACGCTGTCTGGCTTGGCAAAGTCGGTGTCGGTATCTCAGAAGAACATCTTCAGGCACATAAATTCGATGCCTACGACCGTGTCTTTCTCATTCTTGACCCGGAAGACACCTATAACGGTCAAAGCGAAATCTGGCCATCCCTCACCTGTGCCTGTCTCCGTTTCTGCGGCAGTCACAAAGACGCCCCAGCTTATTATGCCCGGATTTTGGATTTTATCGGTCAGCATCATTTTAAGCTTTCCGGTTTCTCCAGGGAAATCACCCTCATTGATGACGGGATCACCAGCGATTCCAGCCAGTTTGTCACAGAAATCCAGATTCCTTTTGAAGCGGATTAATCTCCGACCGGGACAAAGACTGTGCATTCATCCTTCAAACCCGAATCTGTATCGGTACTTTTTGCTCCGAAAGTCATATGCTAAATCAAAGACTTTCGGAGTTTTTTTATCATGAGATTTAATCCTTTCGAAGAAAAACCGCTGCCATTGGACCGACTGTTTATGGACTGGGATAAATTATATCCGAAACCCTATCACCTCGGCACCGTCCATCCTTATACAAAAGTCCGTATCGTCCTTATGAACGGCACCGAATTCGAAGCCCAGTGGTTCGGGCATCAATTCAGCCGTCACTGTCAGGACAATGACCTCAGACGAGAGCTGGCTATGATCCGCCGCATTGAACAGATGCAGCAGAAACGTATCAGCTGCCTGAAGCCGAAGAATGAGACCATTCTCGAGCATACCATCACTTATGAACAGCTGGCCGTTGATTTGACCGCTTTTCTGGCCAGACGCGAAAACGACTGCAACGTCAAAACCGCCCTGGATTTCGCCCTGCTGGAGGATTTCGACCACCTTTACCGCTACGCCAACCTTCTTGATTACGAATACGGCACCTGTCCCGAAAAGCTTGTCGGCCGCTATACCGAGATGACGCCGGCCCGGCCGACCATCGCCCATCACCGTTATCCGACAGACAGCATCTTCCGTTCCATTGATAATCAGGCGGCCTCCCTGGAAACAAAACTCGGCATCAATATCATTACTGCCGCTGAACAGCAGACGATGAATTATTATATGAATGTAGCGCCTCTTTATTCACGCTCTGACCTGGGCAGACGGCTGTATCAGGAAATCGGCATGATCGAAGAAGAACATGTTTCCCAATATGAAAGTCTGAAAGATCCATCCGCCACATGGCTTGAAGATCTTCTGATGCACGAATACACGGAATGTTATCTGTATTACTCCTGTATGATGACAGAATGTGATCTGTCCATCCGAAAGATATGGGAAGAATGCCTTATGCAGGAAATCTCCCATCTGCACAAGGCTAAAGAACTGCTTGAAAAGTATGAAAATAAGAGCTGGCAGCAGGTCATCGGCGGCTGCGGCGACTTCCCGGATATCCTTGTCCTTGGTCCAAATATCGACTACATCCGCCATGTCATTGCCACCACCACCGGCAACACACAGAAAAAAGAAGACGTCGTTCCACTTAACCGTCTTCCTGAAAATGATCCGTTTTTCTATTATCAGCACATGATGAACGACCCATTATGCGAAGTCGCCAGCCACGTCACCATCGACGCCCGCATCCGCCGAAAAGGCTGTGACTACCGGTTCGAAATCAAAGAAAATCCGCTGCCGGAACTGAGAAACCGACGCTGTGACAACACCTCCATCGGACGAATTCCGGCCTGCACACCGGCCTCCGCCTCCAGCGAAGGTACAACAGCAGATAACTGCCAATGCCCACTTTAATCGATAAAATGACAACCCCTGTTTAACCTGTAAATTTCTTAATGTCAAAAGGAACACTATAAATAAAAAAGTGCAGTCAAAAACTTCAAAAATAGACTTCGAAATGAGACTATTCGCACACAGGTGCTTCAACGTCCGCCGGTACTTAGGCAGTGTTCTTTACTGCCTTATGTACCGCTGCCGACGTTGGCAGCGAGAGCGGCCTGTGTCGAACAGTCTCATTTTGAAGTCTATTATCAATTTTCTGCGACTGCACTTTTCCTTTTATTTATTCGTATTTCTTTGCCTGTGAACGAATCAGTTCCATGTCATCAAAGTAGTTGATCTTCATGGCATCTCTGACTTCATGCAGTGTCTGGGCAGCTGTCTCTCTGGCCACTTCACTGCCTTTCTTCAGGACTTCGTATACATAAGGAATATCCTTCTGTAATTCTTCACGACGCTTTCTGATTGGTTCCAGTTCTTCCTGAAGGACATTGTTCAGGAACTTCTTCACCTTCACATCACCAAGACCGCCGCGCTGATAATGGGCTTTCAGCTCATCCAGATTCTTGTAATCCGGCAGATATTCTTCAAAATGCTGATCATTGCAGAAAGCATCCAGATAAGTGAAGACTGTATTGCCTTCCAGTGAACCCGGATCTTCGATACGGATATGATTCGGGTCTGTAAACATGCTCATGACCTTCTTCTTAATATCCTTCGGGTCTTCTGCAAGATAAATACAATTTCCAAGGGACTTGCTCATCTTCGCCTTGCCGTCGATACCAGGCAGTCGGAGACATGCTTCATTGTCCGGCAATAAGATCTTCGGTTCAACAAGAGTCTCACCATAAACAGAATTAAACTTGTGAACGATTTCTCTTGTCTGCTCGATCATTGGGCTCTGATCCTCACCAACCGGAACAGTTGTTGCCTTAAATGCTGTGATATCTGCAGCCTGACTGATTGGATAGGTAAAGAACCCAACCGGAATACTTGCCTCGAAATTACGCATCTGAATCTCTGACTTCACTGTAGGATTTCTCTGAAGTCTTGAGACTGTGACAAGATTCATATAGTAAAAGGATAATTCACATAACTCAGCAATCTGTGACTGAATAAACAATGTGGACTTGGCAGGATCCAGACCGCATGCCATGTAGTCCAGCGCAACCTCAATGACATTCTGACGTACCTTCTCAGGGTTATCCGCATTATCCGTCAAAGCCTGTGCATCTGCAATCATAATAAAAACTTTATCATATTCTCCGGAATTCTGCAGCTCCACACGACGCTTCAGTGAACCCACATAATGGCCCACATGAAGACGACCTGTCGGTCTGTCACCGGTCAAAATAACTTTGCTCATCTTCATTCCTCCTGGACAATCTAACTTCTTGTAGTGTACCACAAAAAACGTACTTCATCAAGAAAAAACATTTTGTTGTAAAACCAACAGACTTTCCCATCAAAGCGAATTATAATAAATCCATCCTAGTCAACCAGGTTTTATTATATCACAGCATTTTTATCATTATAATTTGCTGTTACTGCTAATACACTATCAACAATAGTTAAATTTGTTCACAGCTGCAAAACCTCATCCCCCTTGGATATGGCCAAAATAAACAGCACATTCACAAGCAGGTGCTTCAACGCCAGCCGGTACATAAGGTGCTGTCCTTTAGCACCTTATGTACCGTTGCCAATGCCGGGCAACGCGAGTGTGCCTGCTTTGAATTACTGATTGGTTTTAGATGTTCAAGACCCTCGAAGTTTTGCAGCGTTTGATAAATAAGGAGGATTTATATGATTCGCAGAATTATTACTATTGATAAAGAAAAATGTACCGGATGTGCCCTTTGCGTCAATGCCTGTCACGAAGGTGCCATCGGTTTAAGGGACGGCAAGGCTGTTCTTCTCCGTGAAGATTACTGTGACGGTCTCGGTGACTGTCTCCCAGCCTGTCCTGCAGATGCCATTCATTTTGAGGAACGTGAAGCCGCTGCTTATGACCATGAAGCTGTTCAGAAGCATCTTGCCGCCAGAAAACGCGCCATGACAGGCGGATGCCCGGGATCTGCTGCCGCATTCTTCGGACATGATCATGCCGGACAGCAGCCTTCAGCCGATACGGTATCTTCTGCTTCTGCACCTGCTGCCATAGCCAGTCAGCTTTCCCAGTGGCCGGTTCAGATCAAGCTTGTGGCACCAAATGCACCTTATTTCAACGGTTGTGACTTACTCATCGCAGCAGATTGCACGGCTTATGCCTACTGTAATTTTCATCAGGAATTCATCAAAGATCATATCACCATTGTCGGCTGCCCGAAACTGGATGCTGTTGACTACAGTGAAAAACTGACACAGATTTTTACTTACAATGATATTAAGAGCATCACTTTGACACGTATGACTGTTCCTTGCTGCGGCGGCATGGCTATGGCTGTTCAGAAAGCCATTCAGGCCAGCGGAAAGAATATTCCGTTAAAGATTGTTATCATCTCCCCTGATGGACAGATCGTACAGACTCAGGAAATGTAATAAACTGAATCACCATCCTGTCAAAACCATAATTCCGATGTGACAGAAAATCAAAAAGCTGTTGATGACGCTGTAATTTTTTTAGAGCACAGTCATCAACAGCTTTTTTATACTTATCCTCTACAAACGATAATTTTATATTTATAATTGATAGACATTATACTCTACAGACGATTAATTGCCGCATGCAGCAATGGAAGCCACCAACTGTTCTGCCTTAAAAGGCTTCGGCAGATGGGCGTTCATTCCTGCTTCTTTACACTTGGCAACGTCTTCTGCAAAGGCATTGGCTGTCATGGCCACAATCTGCACTTTCTGCGCATCCGGACGATCCAGTGCTCTGATCTGCCGCGTCGCTGTATAGCCATCCATCACCGGCATTGTCACATCCATCAAAACGGCATCAAAATAAAATGGTTTGCTTCTCTCAAAAATCTGAACGGCTTCCTGCCCGTTGACCGCTGATCTCACCTGGTATCCCTCATGCTTCAAGAGATATTCTGTAATCTCCAGATTCAGGGCATTGTCCTCAACCAGGAGCACCGTCATGCCATGGAGGCTTTCCTTATAGTCTGTCCGGCTGTCATCCTGAGCTCCCGCATCTGCATCCCGACGGAAAGGCAATACAACCGTAAATGTTGTACCAACTCCAACCTGACTCACTACAGCCTGTTCTACAGCAAGATCCAGAGCCCGCTGTGCGGAGGAAACACCAGCAATCATCTTCTCCACATAAGGCACATTCTGAATCGTCCTGTAGCTGTCATCTGTCAGATCAATCAGAAATATCCCCGCATAAATGGCTGAAAGTGCCTTATAAACAGTATCTGATTCCACCTGCTGCCCGTTATTATATGAATGATTCTGCTGCATTCTCCATCCTCTGTCGTTCCTTCTCACATATGTCTTTATTCTAACATACAGTTCTGACTTTGTCGAATAAATATCTCACATTTTATTCCTGACGTATATTTAAAATGTTGTTTATTTGAATTTCATGTCCGTTCTCGAACACCAGTATCTTCCTGTCCTTATCTATTTTTCGAAGTTTTCCCGATACTGACTTTCTTGAACCGCCTGCTTTTCTCTCATCCGGTTCAAAATAAGTCACTGTTGCCTGCGGATGCTCTGTGATATGAAGATATAATTTCTGCAGTCTTTCATTGATGATGGCCTTTTCATCCTCATCCAGTTCTTCCTGCTCATCCGTCAGTCTGGCGGTCTCCTTCACCGCTGCTTCATAGCCTGTCAGTGCTGCAAAAGGTGAAAACTGTGCGGCCCGTTCTTCCATGGACATTGGCGGATGTTTCTTAGAAACAGGGCGTGTTTTATCAATGATATCCTCATAAGCTTTCCATTCCGGACCGTTCTGCCTTCTTCTTCCTTGACCGGTCTCTGTATGAATACCTTTTGAAGCTTCTGTATCCATTCCTGTATTCATTTCTATATTCGTCATGCCTTATGGCCCCCGATCTGACTGTTTCGCTGTCTGGCTGTGGCCCCATCCTCCAGATTCATGCCTTTAAGTATCGCATTTTTGCCGAATTTCTTCTTGATAGCCAATGAGGCCTCCTGCAATTTACGTTCTCTGGACAGGCGTTCTGATTCTGCCTTTTGTTCAGCCTCACGAGCCGTATAATCCACGAACAGATTCAGCTGCTCAAACTCCGGCTCCTTGGAAACTGTCTTCTCATCCACCACATGATTGGCGGTTACATAAATTCTTCTGACAAGCAGCTTCGGATTGACAATCCGGTCAAAAAGCGCCATCACTGCCTCTGTAACTACTTTTGATGAAGAAGAGGCTCCTTTTAAGTTAACTGTCCCATGGGCATGTTTCGGTATTTTCCGCCCATAACGATCCGTTGTCACCACACCCCTGTATGCTTTTGCAGTTTCAGGATTCGTCAGATTATCAATATCATACCCAACTGTCAATACAAGCTGGTCTGTCATCAACCGCTTCTCCACCAGATCAAGGACAAGCATATCTGTCATCTCCCGGGTCACCAGCCGTGCCTGGTCAAATGCATACGGGCACTGCAGCACCTGACCGGAACCAATACTGTTGTTTCTCGGTTTATAAGCCTTGATCGCCGCCATGGTGCATGGCTCCCAACCCCAGGCGTGGTCAATCAGAAGTTCCGCATTGACGCCAAAAAGGCGATACAGCAGCTCTTCATTATAATAGTCATTGGGTCCGCCCAGGGAACACCTGGCAATGTCTCCCATGGTGTAAATACCCACTTCCTCCAGCTTTTTGGCATAGCCCCGTCCCACCCGCCAGAAATCCGTCAAAGGCCGGTGATTCCAGAGCATCCGGCGATATGACATCTCATCCAGCCAGGCAATACGCACACCATTGGCATCCGCCTTTGTATGCTTGGCCCCGATATCCATGGCCACTTTGCACAGATAAAGATTTGTTCCGATGCCTGCAGTCGCTGTAATCCCTGTTGTCACCAGAATATCAAGAATGACTTTCATGGCCAGTTCTCTGGCTGTCAGCTGATAAAGTGACAGATACTGGGTGGCATCGATCATCACTTCATCAATTGAATAGACATGCATATCCTCTGGTGCAAAATATTTCAGATACACCTGGTAAATCTGTGTGGAGACTTCCATATAATGGGCCATCTGAGGCGGCGCAATCACATAATCCAGTGCCATCTGCGGTGAATATTTGAGCACATTGGCATCACTGCTGCTGCCTGTCAGCTCATGTCCCGGTGCCTGCCTGCGGCGGGCAGCATTCACTTCCCTGACCTTCTGCACCACCTCAAACAATCGGGCTCTTCCGGAAATGCCGTAGGCTTTCAGTGCCGGAGACACTGCCAGGCAGATGGTCTTCTCCGTTCGGCTCGGATCTGCCACCACAAGACAGGTGGTCATTGGATCCCTGCCGCGCTCCACACACTCCACAGATGCATAAAAAGATTTCAGATCAATGGCGATATATGTTTTTTCCTGCATAGCTGCTATCTCCCTATATATTTTCCTGTTATGCTCTCTTTGCTGCCTGCCACCTGCTCCGGGGTTCCTGCTGCAACAATTCTGCCGCCGGCTTCACCGCCGCCGGGTCCCATATCAATGATATAATCTGCATTGCTGATTACATCCAGATCATGCTCAATCACTATAACCGTTGCTCCATGATCCACAAGGGTCTGAAATACCCCAAGAAGTGTCTGAACATCCAACGGATGCAGGCCGATTGTCGGCTCATCAAAGACAAACACCGTATCCGACTGACCTTTTCCCATCTCGCTGGCCAGCTTTAACCGCTGTGCTTCACCGCCGGAAAGGCTTGGTGTTTCCTCACCCAACGTCAGATAGCCAAGTCCCAGTTTTTCAAGCACTTCCAGCCGCTGATGGACCATCTTCATATCAGCTGTGGCCTGCAGGACCTCTTTGACATCCATGTCCATCATCTGCGGAAGGGAATACTGCTCTCCTTTTTTATTCTCATAATGAATCTGCCATGCCTCTTTGCCATAGCGTGAACCACCGCATTCCGGGCAAGGAATGTCAACATCCGGCAAAAACTGCACATCCAGACTGATCTGTCCTGTGCCGTCACAAACCGGACAGCGAAGTTTGCCTGTATTATAGGAAAAATCGCCTGCTTTGTATTTAAGTCTTTTGGCATCAGATGTTCTGGCATAAATCTTTCTCAACTCATCATGAACATTGGCGTATGTTGCCACTGTCGAGCGGACATTGATGCCAATAGGCGTTGCATCAATCAGCTTCACATGGGCAATGCCTTCTGCCGCCATTGTTCTGACATGTTCAGGTAATTTTTCACCGCTGATGACTGCCTCCAATCCCGGTATCAGGCTTTCAAGAATCATTGTTGTTTTTCCCGATCCGGATACACCGGTTACAACCGTCAGTCTTCCTTTTGGAATATCCACTTCCAACGGTTTAACTGTATGGATGCTATTGGTAGACATATGCATCCGCCCCAGAGAAAATACAGCCTCCTCACCGATTCTCCCGCGTATCCTTCTCTTTGCTTTTCCGGACAAAAATGGGCCGATCATCGATGCCTGATTCTGTATGATCTGAGGAATGGTTCCCTCTGCAATAACATGACCGCCGCCTGATCCGGCTTCCGGTCCCATCTCAATCAGCCAGTCTGATTCCGACAAAATCTGAGTATCATGGTCCACCAGAATAATAGAATTGCCATCTGCGATCAAATCATGCATTACCGCATTCAACCCCTCGATATTCGATGGATGCAAACCGATGGATGGCTCATCCAGCACATACAAGACACCGGTTGTCCGATTGCGCACTGCTCTGGCCAACTGCATTCTCTGCCGTTCACCGGTTGATAATGTCGAAGCCGCTCTGTCCAGAGAAAGATACGATAAGCCAAGCTCTATCAGGCGCCTTGCAGCTGTCTGAAAGGATTCGCAGATACTTTCTGCCATGGGCCGCATTGCCTCCGGAAGAGAATCCGGCACACCATCTACCCATTTCACCAGTTCTTCAAAGGTCATCTGACAGGCCTGATCCAGACTGATACCGCGCAGTCTAGGTGCTCTGGCTCTTTCTGACAATCTGCTGCCTCCGCACGCCGGACATGTTTCTTCTTTTAAAAACTTCTCCACTCTCTTCATGCCCTTTTCATCCTTCACTTTTGCCAGGGCATTTTCCACCGTGTAGACAGCATTATAATAAGTAAAATCCAATTCTCCCGCCTGATTGGACTTCTTCGCTTTATAGAAAATATGCTTTTTCTCCGCCGGTCCGTGATAAACAATCTCTTTTTCCTTATCTGTCAGCTCTCTGAAGGGAATATCTGTCCGAACCCCCATCTCTCTGCAGACATCTGTCATCAGCGACCACATCAGACTATTCCAGGGTGCCACCGCACCCTCATCAATACTGATGGAATCATCCGGCACCAACGCGTCAATATTCACTGTCCGCACACGGCCTGTACCGCCGCATTTCGGACAGGCTCCCTGAGAATTAAAGGCCAGCTCTTCCGCACTTGGCGGCATGACTCTCTCACCGCACTCCGGACAAATAATTTCCTGCTCCGCCGCCACATTGAGCGTCGGCGGTACATAATGGCCATTCGGGCACCTGTGGGAAGCTAATCTTGAAAACATCAGTCTCAGACTGTTGAGTAATTCTGTTCCCGTTCCGAAAGTACTGCGAATGCCCGGAACTCCCGGGCGCTGATGCAGTGCCAGTGCCGCCGGAACGTATAACACTTCATCCACATTGGCCTTTGCCGCCCCGGTCATTCGCCGTCTTGTATAGGTCGAAAGTGATTCCAGATACCGCCTTGAACCCTCTGCATACAAAACGCCTAATGCCAAAGAGGATTTTCCAGAACCGGAAACTCCCGCAATTCCCACAATCTGATTTAATGGAACGTCTATATTAATATTTTTAAGATTATGCACCCGTGCGCCCCTGACTTTGATATGGGTCGGAGTATTACATTCTTTCACTATTTATTCACCAACTTTATTTATCTGTTAAATCCAATCTGTATGTTTCGCTTCATTATAATAAAAGAACAGACACACTTTCTCATCCCAAAATGTATCTGCTCTTTGCTGTATATTACTTCATATGCTCAGCAACAACTTTACATCTCTTTTTGCAGAAAGCAATGCCATAAGCCAGGACATTCTCTCTTCCGTCATTACGCAGATAGTCATCATAGCGCCGCTGATGGATCTGTGTCATGGCACTCTCACATGCTTTCGCCATCTCAGAAAATGTCTTTGCATATTTAAGTTCAACCACAATACCCGAATCGATATCCTCTGTTTCAACAAGAATATCTGCAAAGCCATCACCGGCTTCCCTGTTGGATCTGATCAGCCAATTGCCATTGCCTATTAAAATTCCCAACAAAAAAGCATGGTAATACTTTTCCTTTTCGTCATCGGACCCTTTTGTATCCAGAAAGCTGATGGTCTGATTCAACATTTTTGTCAGCTGTTTTTCTACTTCTGCAGCATTTCCGTCCTCAAAATTTTCCCAAAAAAGTTTTAGTACATCGGTGTTCTTCAAAGCGGTCTGACTGAACCACTCTTTTATCTGATATTTATAAACTTCTTTTACCTCTTCATTTGGAATTTTCAGCCTGTAAACACCGCGATCCACCTTGCCGGCCTGAGTCAGATAACCGGTGGCAAACAAAACACTCCACAAATTCTCGATACTGCTGTCAATCTCATCATACGTCAATTCCAGTCGAATTGCTTTCTCAATCGCTTCACCGTCAACTAATCGCTCAATTTCATTCTGCGTTGTCTTATCCGCCCGTTCGATAAACCGTTTAACAAGTCCGTTTCCGCTGGTATTGATCCAATAAGCCTGAGGCTCCGCATCCGGCTCATCCAGAAGTCTGTCCGCATGATTGATCACATCCCACGGGCAAAAGACATCTGCATCTCCAAAATGGTAACCATCATACCATTCCTTTGTTTCCTGTAAATGATCCGACAATCGGTAATCTTCCAGAAGCTTCTCAACCTCTTCTTCTGTAAAACCAAACTGCTCATCAAACCTAGGATCCGTAATGGACAGCACTTTGAAATTATTCAGACCTGTGAAAATGCTTTCTTTTGAAATGCGAAGGCATCCTGTCAAAACAGCCATCTGCAGAAACTCATTCGTCTTCAATGCCTGACCGAACATTCCGCGCATCAGGGATACCATTTCCCTGTAATAGCCATGTTGAAAGGCTTTATCCAAAGGCACATCATATTCATCTATTAAAATCATCGTTTTCTTGCAATAGTGTTTATATAAAAGTTCCGATAATACTTTCAAAGAGGATGTCAGATTTCCGATATTCATGACATACTGCCCATCACATAACGCTATCAATGACCGGTATCTGTTTTTATCATTTTCCGTCAATTGATCACTGTCCACCAAGAAGTGCAAACGTTCTGCTTCTCTGCCGACAACCTCTGTCAATCTCCTTCTGGCTTCTTCAAAATCCAGACCATCTACATCTTTTAAGGAAATAAAAATAACCGGGAACTTTCCCATATAATCCTGACATAATTTTTCATTTTTTGAAATATAGAGTCCGTCAAACAACGTTTTGTCTGTTCCTATCTCAAAGAAATATCGGAGCATACTCATATTCAGTGTCTTTCCAAAGCGACGCGGTCTCGTAAAAAGATTCACTTTCCCCCACTGATCCAGAAGCTGCTCTATTAATTTTGTTTTATCAATATAGTAAAATCCTTCCTCACGGATTTCCTGAAAATTTTCAATTCCAACAGGAAGCTTTAATCTTTTCACCATCTATCGTGCCCCCTTTCAAACTGCTATCTTGATTTTACCATTTCACCAGACAAATAACAATATGAGAGCCAAAAGAAAGCTGCCGCTTTCCGATTCTTAATCATGAAAGCGACAGCCTCGTTTTGATTCTTATCTTTATATTTTTATAGGCTTTTCACTATTGAAAAAACATATCTTATTCTCTGATTCTCATAGACAGTGACATCATACACCCGCCCACAGCACCTGCCCGGCGTACTTCTTCCAGATTCTCCGGTGTAATGCCTCCGATGGCATAGACCGGCAGTTTCGTGCTCTGACAAACTTTTGCAAGAAATGCTAAGCCTCTTCCCGGCAATCCTTTTTTGCAGTCTGTATCAAAAATGTGCCCGGCTGTCAGACAGGTGGCTCCTGCTTTTTCAGCTGCCAGCACATCTTCCACAGAGTGTACGGACGTACCTATATGCTTAAAGCCCTCTAACGCACCCTTTTCCGACAACTCCGTCAACACCGGCAACGGCAGATGGATATTCTCACAGTTCAGCTTTGCAGCCACTTCTGCAAAGGAATGGAGAATACATTTCTTATGATGTTTTTCACATATTGCCAGTACATCCTTTGCCAGGCTTTCATAGGCTTCCGGTGTCATATCTTTTTCCCTGAGAATGATAGCGTCGATATCCGTGGATGCAAGGAATTCTATCTGATCCAGAAAATCTCTGTCACAGAGATGCCTGTTGGTGACTGCCATCATATGAGCATAGCTTCGACCGGATTTAGACATAGATATACTCATTCAGCACAGGCTGAAGCCCCTGATCCTTGATGGCATCATAGATTTCCTGAAGACTGCGGTTATCAGCGATTTCAAACTGCTCATCGCCACTCTCGGATTCATTTTCCCTGCCGGTATATTTTTCCTCATGGTCACCGATACCGGTGCTGACACCTGCGGAAATCTTTGTTGCCGCAAATCGGATAATATGATCACGGAATCTCGCTACTTCTCTTGAAGAAACTGTAATACCTGCGTACGGCAGGAAAATTCTGTAAGCACAGAGTATCTGACACAACTGTGTTTCATGGACATCCTTCGGATTAATCTTGTCATTATTGATGATCGGGCGCAATCTCGGACAGGACAAAGACATCTCAGCATGCGGATATTTTCGCTGCAAATAATAGACATGCAGAGCTGTTGCCAGTGCATCCTTTCTGAAATCATCCAGACCCAGCAATGCTGAAAATCCGACACCTCGCATGCCGCCCATCAATGCTCTCTCCTGCGCTTCAAAACGATACGGCCATACACGCTTATGGCCCATCAGGTGCAGTGTCTCATATTTATCCGGATTGTAGGTTTCCTGGAAAACAGTGATATAATCTGCACCGCATTCATGGAGGTACTTGTATTCATCCACGTTGACAGGATAAATCTCAAGCCCTACATTTCTGAAATACTTGCTGGCCAGCTTGCAGGCTTCACCGATATATTTCACATCACTCATATGTCGGCTTTCACCTGTCAGCATCAGAATTTCCTCAATGCCGGAATCTGCAATGACCTTCATCTCATGCTCAATCTCTTCCATATTCAGTTTCTTGCGGTGAATATGATTGTAGCAGTTAAATCCGCAGTAAACACAGTAGTTTTCACAGTAATTGGCAATATAAAGCGGTGTAAAAAGATACACGCTGTTGCCGAAATGGTTGCGGCGCTCAACAGCCGCTTTTTCTGCCATCTGCTCAAGGAAAGGCTGTGCTGCCGGTGAAAGCAGTGCCTTAAAATCCTCAATAGAACAGACATCATGAGCCAAAGCTGCCTGTACATCTGCTGCTGTATAGACTTTTTCATCATAGCTGTCTACCTGCGCCATAACCTTATCACGGATATCTGTTGAAATCTGATCCATACCTTCCATATAAGCCATATGGTCTGTTCTGAAAGATGGATCCTGTTCAAGTCTCTCTTTCTTCGCCTTTGCTTCAGGGGTCATATCATCCCACTGAATGATGTATTCTTCATTTCCCATTTCAGACGCCCCCTTAGTCATGTAAAAATCCTGTCAGAGGATCGGATGCAGAAGCACCTCGGTGAAGGACACGGCCAAGACCTGAAAGGTAAGCGGCACGACCTGCTGCAATGGCATTCTTAAAAGCACCTGCCATAGCTGGGATATCACCTGCTGTTGCAATAGCTGTGTTGGCCATAATGGCTGCTGCACCCATTTCCATAGCTTCGCATGCCTGTGAAGGACGGCCGATACCCGCATCTACAATAATCGGCAGATCAATCTCATCAATAAGAATCTGAATAAATTCTTTTGTTGCAAGACCTTTATTGGAACCGATCGGAGAAGCCAGCGGCATAATGCAGGCTGCACCGGCATTGACCATATCTCTGGCTGCATTCAGATCCGGATACATATAAGGCATAACGATAAAGCCCTCTTTTGCCAGAATCTCTGTCGCCTTAATTGTCTCATAGTTATCCGGAAGAAGGTATTTGGAATCATGCATGATTTCAACTTTGACAAAATCGCCGCAGCCCATTTCACGGGCCAGTCTTGCCAGACGAACAGCCTCTTCTGCATTTCTCGCACCGGAAGTATTCGGAAGCAGTGTCACGCCCTCCGGAATATAATCCAGAATATTCTCTTCCTTACGTGTGTTGACACGGCGAAGTGCCAGTGTAATAATCTCTGCGCCGGCATCCTCTACAGCCGCACGAATCAGATTCAGATTGTATTTGCCTGAACCAAGAATAAATCTTGATGTAAATGTATGACCTCCCAATGTCCATGTATCATTATTCTGCATAGTTGTTCCCCACTTTCATTTTTGCTTTTGCTTTTCTATCTCTCAGCTGCTCTCTGTCACAATATCAATTGACAATTGCTTGAGATTTTATATTTCTATATATCAATATCATCTGCATCCAGACCAAGAACACAGCGCAAAACCATATTGGCTTCATGGGCCGCACAGATGGTCACTCTCGGCGCCATAAGGCCTCTGCCCGGCATGGCGCCGCTGACACCGTCACCGCAGATATAAAAATGATCGTTAATTTTACGTGTCCTGATCGTGTTGGACGGACCATAGCCTGCCATTCCCGAACCGCAGATCAAAGTCTTCTCCGGATAATAACAGAGAATCTGCTCTGTCAGCATCGCTTTCACATCCGGCTTATCAAAGGCCTCACAGATGATATCATCCTCTTTAAAAAGATCACGGCAATTTTCTTCCGTAATACGCACTGTATCAATCTGTACTTCAACGTACGGATTCATCCGCTGCAGCTCATCTTTCAAAGCCTCTGTTTTGTACATGCCCAGATGTTCCACCATATACTGCTGCCGATTCAGATTGCTTGGCTCTACAATATCAAAATCAATCAGATGCAGATGACCGATACCTGTTCTCGCCAGCATAATGGCAATATTCGACCCCAGACCGCCAAGTCCTGCGATGGCCACCCTTGCCTTCTTCGCCTTCTCATAGACGTGAGGCGTATGTCTCGCACAGAGCATACTCTCCATCTCTTCACGATTCGGCATCTTGCCCTTCTGTATCCAATTAATCGTCATTCCGTCCTTCAAAGGCAGATTCTCATCTGTCTGAAATCCTTCCACAATCCAGACACACTGCTTCTGTGTCTCCTCTGAAAGGCCTTCCCTGTCATAAGTCTGCTGCTTTAACTCAGCCATATCTGCCGCTTCTGTCTTCACAGATCGCCCGTTTAAAATAATCTCTGCCACATCAACCGCCTCCTACAAATCGGACAACCTCAACTGTATCGCCATTCTTCAAAATAGCTTCTTCCCAGGTACTTCTCGGAACAATCGCACCATTGCATTCAACCGCAATCATCTTATCCGGATAACCATGCGCTTTCAAAAAAGCTGCAACCGTTGTACCCTCTGCAATTTCCAGCATCTCACCATTGACTTTGATCACTACGAAACCCTCCCCTCGTCACAACCGTGCACCAAAAAAAGCCGCACAAAGAACTACACCCGTGGTGGTGTACCCCTTCATGCGGCTAAACATCAAAATCCATAACCATTCATACAACAGTCATAAACTGAATAAACCTTTGCACTCTGACTTAATTATAACGTTTTTTCACTATCTGTCAACCCCATATCCCGTCTGCACCCCATCCAAAACATTATAAAATTTACAATACAAAATCCCAAAACTGTAGTCCATTCTCTGATTTCATTTTGATAAAACTTTCTCCTCGCGTTATAATACTCTCTGATAAGATTTAAAAATAAATTAACTGCTTGCAAAACGTTCACTATTTTCGGGAAATATATACAATTAACAGTTTTATAGCAGGTGCTTCTGTCATGGCCGGTCCTTAGGCGGTGTCCTTTACCGCCTTATGTACCGCTGCCAATGACAGGCAGTGCAAACGGCCTGCTATAAAACTGTTAATTGTATATATTCCGATAACCTAATGACGTTTTGCACATAATAATTTTTTAGGAGAAAGTTTATGTATCAAATTATAACCGACGGTTCATGGGATATGGGCAGTGCCCGCGCCGCCGCCCTCGGCGTGGAAGTGGTGCCTTATTATGTAACCATGGACGGTGAGCATTATTTAAAGGAAATCGCAGAACTGGATGTCCGTGATTTTTACAAGTTTATGGTGGAAAATCCGAAGATTTTTCCGAAGACCTCTCTGCCGACAGTTCAAGATTATTATGATGTTTTTGAAAAATATGCTAAGCAAGGGATTGACATCATCTGTTTTACCTTGAGTGCCAAATTCAGCGGCTCTTATAATTCCGCCCGCAACGCAGGCAGTATGATTCTTGAAAATTATCCGAATGTCCGCGTAACTGTTATGGATACGACACTGGCTACCCTGATGCAGGGCCTGATGATCCAGGAAATCGTCCGCTTTCAGCGTTCCGGTGCCGATTATGATGCCCTTGTAAAACGTGCCGATGAACTGAAGGATACCTGCCGTATTTTCTTTACCGTTGAAAATATGGACTATCTTATTCACGGCGGCCGTGTAGGCAAGCTGGCAGGCATCTCTGCCAATATCCTAAATCTGCGTCCGATGATTTTGATGACTCAGGGTGAACTTTTCCCATCCGGTCTGGCCAGGGGGCGTGTACAGTCCCGCAAGAAAGCCATGGAGAAATTATTTACTTATATAGAAGAAAACGGTAATGATCCTGACCGCTATGTTTATATGGTAGGCTATGGCTACAACATCAAAGAAGGAGAAGAACTCCGTAAAGATGTCATCGAAAAAATGAAAAAGAAATGGCCGGGATTTGAACCGATTGTGGATATCGGACAGATTGGCGCCACCATCGGCGTGCATACAGGCCCGCATCCGATTGGCTTTGGCCTCTGTGAGAAGTCCTGCGCTATGGATGATTTTTATAAAGAACTGAATTAGATTTTTTGTACCCTATTTTTAACTTCTACTAAAGTGCATGCTTAATTCATGCATACTGAACCAAAAAAGAAATCCCGGATTTGGGAGGTATTTTTCATTAATAGCCTCAAAATCCGAGATTTCTTTTTAGGTTCCGATTCTTTTGTTAAATTTTATTGGCTCCTGTCTTCAACCACCGCACCGGCTCATACAGTTTTCTCAGTGTCTTCACCACTTTATCACTATCATTTTCATGAACCACCACGTCATATTTACCCTCGATGCTGCCAAAGGTTACGATTTTCTCAATCTGAAGCCGTTCTGCCAGTTTCTGCATCATCTTTTCCCTCGTGGCATCGGGATGGTAAATTTTGATATAACTGTACCCGGTATAGTCTCTGGATGGGTACTTCAGTACTTTATACTTCTGGAGCATGTTCTCTTTCCGCATCTTTTCGTAAAGATTTTCAATGCGCTGGCTTGTATCAATCATCATCAGATACACAATATCTGTATAACTTTTCGGGTCTCTTCCTACATAATTTCTATAAGGCGATTTTCTCATAGTTTCATAGATATCCTGTTCCGGATAATTATTAAAAGCACCGTAATTGATCATACAGGTACTTTCAATCACACGGTTGATAAACACATGCATGCCTTGAAGCCGCAGCCAAAGACACAGTCTTTCGGCTTCATGTTCATCAAAAATGACTTTTTCAAGATAACAGTTTTCACGGATATCATAAAGCACCGCACCATCCATACAGATGACCGGCAATCTTAACCGGATATCATGCAGATAATCCATGATGGAAGCAGGCGTACGCATTGTGGATAATGTAAATTTTGCCCCCTCATCCAGCATACGGTTTAATTCCCATTTGCTGTAGGCGCCCAGCTCATTATTTCTTGAAAGCAGGGTATCATCCACACCGGACACAAAAAGAATGTCCTGGCGTTTATCATAGGGCAGGCGAAACGTATTCAAAAACATACCCAGAAGAATACCGATTTCTGTGTCAATCATTCGATTCAGTACAAAGATATAAGGATTGGCATCCGTCATATGCAGCACCGTCACACTCAGAAAAACCACACATGCAAAATAAGACGCATTTTTTCTTTTCAGCAGCACCGTCAGATAGATAATCGGAATAATCATCAGGGATATAATAGAAAATCTCACCATTTCAGGAAACTCTCCACCGCCTGTTATCAGATTCTGGCTCACCAGAACAAGAAGCCCTGCCATACCGCCGATGAAAGTACCGATGGTCCGCTGCATTGCCATGGTCATAGTATCGCCTTTATAAGGTCGGATACACCACAATACCGAAAGTGCTGTGTAAAAGGGAATGCCTGTGCGCCCCCGAAGTTCATAAATCACAAAACCAAGGAAAACACCAATGGCAGATTTAATCACACGCATGCCCACCGGCGGCAGTTTTATTTTTTTAGTCATTTTGTCTCTCCAGATTCATTTCAAGTTCTGTCAGAAAAATAGTAGCTGCCAACATATCTGCACACCCTCCCGGACTGATATTTTTCTCTATGCAGTCTGTATTGAGTTTCTCCACTGCCTGCATCCCTTCCTTAGAAAAAGCACCGCCGCATTTAAGAATGGCTGCCGTCTTATTCTGAAGCCACTCCAATTGATGATAATCAAAACCGCTTCTGCTTAATACATTGGTGTCTGTCATAGATACCATACACAGCAAAAGAATCTGCAGATATACTTCATTTTGATTGCATCTGCCCCGCATCATCTGCTTCATGCTCCGCATCGCCGGAAGTGTCATATGTTTTAAAACAGGAAATCCCGCCATAGCCTCTCCGCGAATGCCTTTTTCTCCATATTGATGGTACAGTATCTCTCCATTCGTTGAAGGCGTTTTCTGCTGTATTTTCTGAAATTCATCCTCCAGAATTTCTTTCGTCATCTTCTCTGCTGTTTCAAGAATATGCTCCGCATCAAAGCTGTCTGATGTTTTTCCGAAACAGTATCCTGCCGCTGCTGAAAGTATACCTATACTGAATATAGCACCTTTATGTGCGTTCACACCGTCCGTTGCCATAAACATCGCCTGCTCTGCCTGCATTCCCATCGGTCGAATAGCCTGAAATAATTCTTGCTCCGTTCTCTCCCAATCATAACCGATATCAAATATATCCACCAGCCAGGGAACAATGGCCGCTGTACTTCTCTCAAATGTCTCCACTGTCATGTCCCTGTGGGCACCGTTATCATGACGGTCCACCAGACCCGGTTTCGGTGTTGTATAAACCTCCCCCAACAGGGCTTTCTGAAGGGCTTTTTCCACCTTTGCATTCAAAATGATGCGGTCAATCTCCTGAATCATCCTTTCCACACTGTGTGCACGGCTTCTTGCACAGAGCTTGGCATCCTGCCCGCAGATCAGACACTTTCTGGCAGGCCGTCCGATATCTGTGCGCTCGGCTTTCTCCATCCCCGGTCCCAGCACATCGATATCAAAAAGCCGTCCCAGACGATCTTTTTCTTCTATTGCACACATCCAGCTTTTCACACGGTCTTTCTTTTCGTACACAATGCCATAAAATTCATAACCTGTCTTCGGTGAACGCATCAGTTGACTGCTGATTCGAAGGTGCCGGCTGTCTATCTGATCTATAATTCGGCTGATACCTTCCCGAAACGCCCACTGATAATCCGGTGACGTCTTGACTGCACCCGGAATATTGAGTGTAAAGCTGATCAGTGTCCCATTGTTGTCTTTCAAAAGCTGCCCCTGAAGACGCTGTCTGTATTCTCTTGCATCCATCATTTCCACAATTGATACGCTCTGCATCAGATAATCCCCCTTTTTCTGGCCTACTGCGGAAATTTTTCTTCCAGCCACTGATAAGTTGAAGCCGGCAGATACTTTTTTGTTTTCTGAGGATTGCCTGACTGCCAGGCCCTCCGGACAACAGAAGCACTGATGGGCTCTGTGCCCTCTGTCATGCGTTTTAACTCCACCAGCTCAATTCCCGCCGGCGGCAGTGCCTGTTTCAGACATTCATTATAAGCCGCTGTCACCCGGCAGCTGTCCTCAGTTCCCACAAAACGCCGGTCTATCTCCAGTGCCTTTGCAATGGCGTGTGTAAAAATTTCAATATCCAGCATGCAGTTCATGGTAAATGCCTGCTGTTTTTCTTTTATAAAATAGGTAGGAAATACAACCGGTGAAATCAGATAGTCCGATGTCTGGTGCAGAATCACATTGGAAAATCCCCTGATACCCAGCTTGACCATCTCATATCGATCCCTGGCTGTCAGCCATCCCTGATTCTCTGACAGGATAAACAAATGTACCCAGCGGCAGCCTTTTGAAGCCTGTTCAATCAGATACTGGTGTCCCAATGTAAAAGGATTACAGTTGGCCACAATGGCACCGACTCCCTGTCCATGGATATTTTCTATGCCTGTCTGCATGGCTGTCTCTGTTTCCTTCTGCAATTTTCGGATATATTTTTTCAGGCCGTCTTTTTTATTCTCCAGCAGCAGGATTCTATCCGTCTCCGCCACCGGATAAAGGCCCATATTCCCGAAAATCTCTTTATTTTTTGGCTTTGTAAAGCCGAAATAGTGGGTAATGCCCTGTTCAAAAAGATGTGAAACCAGTTCCGTCATGATCTCCGACAAAAGATTCTGTCCCTGATAGTCCGGCGAAACCGCCACGCATTTGATGATATTAGCATGACAGGAGCCTGTCGCGATGATTCTGTCCGCATCCTCAAGGATAACGGTGAATGTAATCTGATCATCGTAATCAAGCTCCTGTTCATTTAAGAAGGTAGTTAGTTTTAGGAGGTCCGCACCGGAGAATGGACATCCGGTGCGTTTATAGTAATGTCTTTCCATTTCGATCATGCCTCAATGGAATTTAGACACTCTCGACATAATCATCGACACATTCAAAGATCTTCTGTTCATAATCTTTGTTGAGTCGTCTTGTTTTGCCTACATAAAAATTCTTAGCATAGGTACGCATGATGCTTGTACCGAAAATATTCTGTGTATGATTTCTGCTTGCAGTTTCTTTCTTTGTCATGTTCATATCCCCCTTGATTTAATGCTGATGTATCGCTCATTTCTTATACATTTACTATAACAGGCTTTCTGACAATAATCCAATTCACATCGTCTATCCTGTCATAAAGAAAGGGCATGGTAAGCATCACCAAAAAGGAATATCTGAGTCTTTTCTTAATGCTGATTTCTATTGAAATTGATCAGACATCCGGCCTTGACAATCTCTTTTTCATGGTCTGTCATCGGTGCAATGTACAGAGTGATTGGCTTCACGGCCTCACCGAGAACATAGGCCTGAATATGCTGCATATCGCCGGATAAAGCTTCACGGATGTTTGGCACATAAATATAGCTGCCCACTTCAAATTCCGGTGCTTCTTTCATCTGGAAAGGAATCATGCCCCAGTTCATGACGTTGGAACGATAACGCTTAGTTGCATATTCACTGCTGATATTGGCAAGACCGCCTAACACTCTCTGGCAGGAAGCTGCCTGCTCACGGGCAGAACCATCACCCGGTTTCACGCAGTAGATCATACTTCCGATTTCCACTTCTGAAGTCTTAACCTCCGGTGAAATCTCCTGAATTTGCGCATAAACCGCATTCAGTTTCTCATCCAGTGCAGCCGCATCGTTATTCTCGATTCTGGCATTTTCAAGTTTCTGTACAGCCTTTGCATTGCCCACATAAGCCGGATCGCGGCGGGATAATGCAAATTCAGCCAGTCCCAGCGGGTTGGAACGGTAAGAAGATGTTTCACCGGATGGAATCAGTTCATCTGTTGTGGTTACAGGGGCCATAATCTTGGAACATACTTTCAAAAGAATATTGTCAGCCAGCGGTTCCATTTCCGGCCAGTCTTTGATATTCGGACCATACACAAGGGAAGCCTCTGTATCGGCTTTGGAATAGCCATTGTAAACTCTTGCTTTGTATGCCGCATCATCAAAATGATATTCAGGTACCACATAATCATCGGCATATTCTGTGGCCGGTGTCAGTCTGCCGCCGTTGGCTGCTGTGGCTGCGATGGAACGGGCATCCATAAGAGCAACCGCTGATAACTGTCCCACACCCGGTTTGGAACCTTCTCTGTTCGGGAAGTTTCTTGTTGTATGACGGATACTGAACGCATTATTGGCCGGTGTATCCCCTGCGCCGAAACATGGGCCGCAGAAAGCCGTCTTAATGTTGGCACCTGCTGCCATTAATGTGGAAATAGCACCTTTCTGGATTAAATCCATAAATACAGGCTGAGATGACGGATAGACAGATAATGTAAAGGCGTCGTTGCCGCAATTGGCATTTTCGAGAATATGAGCTGCCTCCATGACATTGGTATAATTACCGCCGGCACATCCCGCAATAATACCCTGCTGAACATTGAGTCTGCCATCCACCAGCTTGTCTGTCAGGCTGAAGTTGATCGCCGGATTTTCAGCGATTCTTGCTGCTTCTTTTTCCACTTCACGGAGAATATCTGCTGCATTTTCATTAAAGGCATCGATTTCATAGGTGTTGCTCGGATGGAACGGCAGTGCGATCATTGGTTTTACTGTTGAAAGATCCACATAAACCATGCCGTCATAATAAGCCACACTTTCAGGGTTTAATTCCTTGTAAGCATCTGCACGGCCATGGGCTGTAAGGAATGCCTGTGTATCCTCATCTGTTCTCCAGATAGATGACAGACAGGTTGTCTCTGTTGTCATGACATCCACACCATTTCTGAAATCTGTTGTCATTGTGCTGATACCAGGGCCTACAAATTCCATGACTTTATTCTTGACATAACCATTTTTAAAGACAGCACCGATAATAGCCAGGGCAATATCCTGAGGGCCCACACCCGGATTGACTTTGCCATCCAGATAAACACCGATAACCCCTGGATAATCCACATCATACGTGCTGCAAAGAAGCTGTTTCACCAGTTCACCGCCGCCCTCGCCGATAGCCATTGTACCAAGGGCACCGTAGCGGGTATGGCTGTCAGAACCGAGAATCATGCGGCCGCAGCCTGCCATGGTTTCACGCATATACTGATGGATAACTGCAATATGCGGAGGTACATAAATACCGCCGTATTTCTTTGCGGCAGAAAGTCCGAATACATGGTCATCCTCATTGATAGTGCCGCCAACTGCACACAGAGAATTGTGGCAGTTAGTCAGCACATAAGGAATAGGGAATTTTTCCATACCGGAAGCTTTGGCCGTCTGGATGATACCTACAAATGTAATATCATGGGATGTCATGGCATCGAATTTGATTCTCAGATGTTCCATGGAATCCGATGTATTGTGGGCTTTCATAATACCATAGGCCATTGTCCCTTTTCTGGCAGTTTCTTTATTGAAAGAAAGACCTGTTTCAGCCTGAGCTTTTGCAGTTTCATTTTCGGCATAAATCTGCTGTCCGTTTACCAGATAAGCGCCGCCGTCATATAACTTTACCATAATCTATTTCTCCTCACCTGTTAATTTCACACATTATTTATAAGACACTCTCCGTCTGTACTTAATCTTCAAATTCGTAATCTTTGATCTCACGGACTACATCCATGATTGTGCCGTCTCTGGCTTCAATGATACCCACGATTCTGTCCCCAAACTGAACCGCTTCAGGCTCACCAACAATGCTGTAAGCAATATCTCTCAGCTCTTCAATAGTCTTTAACGGTACACAGTCAGCAGCCTTTAAGGCCTTAAGAAGGTCCTGTCTTGCCGGATTGACAGCCACGCCATAGTCTGTGACAACCACATCAATGCTTTCTCCCGGTGTTGTCACTGTGGTAACATCTGTACAGATGGCCGGTGTTCTGCCCTGAAGCAGCGGGCAAATAACAATGGTACATTTTGCACCCTGGGCTGCATCCGGATGACCGCCCTGTGCCCCTGTAATACGACCATCTGAACCAACAACCACGTTGCAGTTAAAGTTTGTATCCACTTCAAGGGCTGCCAGTACCACATAATCCAGTTTGTTGACAAAGCTGCCTTTGTTAAATGGATTGGCATAAGCACCTGCGGAAATACGATGATGATTCGGACGTTTCACGGAATTAACAGCAAAAAGGTCGAAATCCTGTGTATCCAGCAATTTACCTACCAGGCCTTCATCCAGCATGTCTACCATGCCTTTGCTCATGCCGCCGACAGCAAATCCCATCTTGATGCCCCGCTCTCTCATAATTTTGGCAAGTGAGGCCGCAGAAGCAATGGAAGCACCGCCTACACCTGTCTGATAAGAAAAACCTTCCTTAAAATAAGGTGTGTTGACTACAACCTGTGTACAATAATCGGCCATCATCAGCTTGCGGACATCGGTTGTCGGTTTGGCTGCACCTGTGGCAATTTTTTCAGGAATACCGATGGCATCCACAACGCAGACATAATCCACTTTTGTCATAGCCACATCCGCCGGATAATTCGGGAACGGTACCAGGCAGTCCGTCACAGCCACAACTTTATCCGCATGATTGCCGTCTACAAAGGAATAGCTCAGTACGCCGCAGTCGCTCTTACCGCCGATACCTTTGCAGTTGCCGTAATCATCGCAGGTTGGCGCACCGATAAAGGAAATATCAATGTTTGTCTCACCTGTCTGAATGGCACGGACACGGCCGCCATGGCTTCTCATAATCGCCAGTCCCTTCAATTTACCTGTGGAAATGGCCTCACCGATCTTGCCGCGCACACCGGAGGACTGAATATTAGTAATAGTCCCGTCTTCGATATAAGGCACCAGTGCATCATGGGCCTTGCCCAGAGAGCTGGCACAGATGGTCACATCCTTGATACCCATATCATGGACTTCCTTCATGACCATGTTGACAACCAGATCCCCCTCTCTGAAATGATGATGAAATCCCAGTGTCATGCCGTCATGGGCACCGCATTTTTCCAGTGCTTCTCTGATGGAACCCACCATTTTGCTAGTATTATGATCCATAACAGGTTTTACAATCGGTCCCTGTTTATGAAACTCCACACCCTCTTTATAGTTATTTCCCTGAAAAACTTCCTTACCTGTGATTCTGAGAATTTCTTCGGGAATTTCTCTTCCAACTGCATTGATCATAATTATAAATCCCCCTTATAAACGCCGGATGCCTTGGCCAGTTCAATGGTTCTTTTGGCGCCGTCATAGAACGCAATATCGATCATCTTGCCGTCAACGGTAAATACACCGATACCCAGTGCACTCTTGGCATCAATTTCTTTGACAACTTTTTCTGCGAAAATAATATCTTTTTCCTTTGGCGTATAAATGTCATGGACAATGCTGATCTGTCTCGGGTTGATAATAGATTTACCGTCAAACCCCATGGCATGAATGGTCTCTACGTCTTTGCGGAAGCCATCCATATCATCCAAATCTGTATACACCGTATCAAAACACTGAACACCTGCAGCTCTGGCTGCAATAATCATATGCTGGCGGGCTCCCATCAGTTCAACGCCGGTACCGGTGATATGTGTCTGAAGGTCCTTTGTATAATCGCCGCCTGATAAGGCAATACCGAATAATCTTTCGGAAGCTTCGCAGATATCTAGGCAGTTCATCACACCTTTGGCAGACTCGATGGCTGCCATAATCAGTGTTCTTCCTGACTCAATGTGAAACTCTTCTTCAGCTGCTCTAACAGCCTGTTCCACCATCTTCACATCTTCTGCGGATTCTGTCTTTGGAATACGGATAGAATCCGCACCGCCGGCAACAGCCGCCCGGATATCTTCCTGCCAAAACTCTGAATCCAGTCCATTGATGCGGACCACTCTCTCAACGCCACGATAATCAATTTCCTGCAAAGCGTGATACAGTGAATATCTGGCTGCATCTTTTTCCTTTTCTGCCACGGCATCTTCCAGATCCAACATAATGGAATCCGGTTTGTAAATATAAGGATCTTTAATCAGACCCGGTTTCTGACAATTCAAAAACATCATAGTTCTTCTTAAACGTTTTTTATTCGGATTCATTATCGGATGGCACCTCCCCAAGGCAAATTGCTTTTCTGATCATTGGCTCTATAAACGGCACATTCCACTCTCGCTTTAATGGTGCAGTCCAAAGCCCCTTTATCTACCACACTAATTTTGACATCTTTCACGTCCAGTCTTTCCAGTGTCTCCATCACAACTTTTCTGATCTGATGACCAAACTGATGAATAACGACACTGTCAAGATCAAATTCAATGCCTGCACCCTCATCATTTGGTTCAACAGTCACCATCGCATCACTGGATTCCAGTGTTCCTGCTGCTGCCGGTTTTAAAATTTCCATAGCTGTTCTACTCCCTTTTATTTCTGTTTAATTTCACGAATTGTCTGAATCAGATACTCTGTAAATTCTTCTGCTGTGTGCATGCCTTCTTTGATGCCCACTTCCATAGCTGTGTCACCAGTGGTACAGATATCAAGTGCTTCCTCCAGTACTTTGTTGCGGTCTGCATAACCGATATGAATCAGCATCTGACCCATGGCACGAATCAGACTTCCCGGATTAGCATAATGTTCTTTGCCAATGGAGAATAAGAATGGAGCTGTTCCGTGAATGGCTTCAAATAAAGCATAACGGTTGCCGATATTGGATGAGGAAGCTGTTCCGAGACCGCCCTGATGTTCTGCAGCCACATCTGTGACAATATCACCGTAAAGATTTGGAAGAACAATGACTTCGATACCCTGATTGAAATCCGGATCCAACATTTTGGCACACATTGCATCAACCAGTCTTTCCTGAATCTCTATTTCAGGATATTCCTTGCCCACACGTCTCACTGCTTCGATGAAATTACCGTCTGCCAGTTTGACGATATTGGCCTTTGTAACAATGGTCACGTTGTGTTTGCCGTTCTTTCTGGCAAATTCAAAGGCGGCTCTGGCAATTCTTTCACTGCCCTGTTTCGTCTGCACCTTGAAATCCACTGCCAGGTCTTCATCCACCTGAATACCTTTGTTGCCCCAAATGTATTCGCCCTCAATATTCTCACGGAAAAACGTCCATTCAATATTGTGGGACTTGATGTTGATCGGACGGACAGCCGCAAATAAATCCAGACTGCGTCTTAAAAGGGAGTTGGCAGAAACAAGATTCGGAAGGCCTTCTCCCGCTCTCGGTGTTGTCATTGGTCCTTTTAACAACACATGACATTTCTTGATTTCTTCCAGACATTCCTCCGGCAGACTGTTCATCTTTGCCACTCTATTTTCAATAGTCATGCCCTCAATAGGTCTGATTTCGATTCGGCCTGAAGCAATTTCTTCTCCCACCAGTTCATGCATAACATCCAGCGCCAATGGCATCAGAAGCGGTCCGATACCGTCTCCCGGCATAATACCTACGATGATTTTGTCAAGCTTTGCAAAATCCAAAGGCTTCTCTTCCTGTTTCATCCGGTCAATTCTCTGATAATCCTCATTGATTAATGCTGCAAATTTCTCCTGGGCAGCTTTTACACTTTCTTCTCGTCCCATGTTCCTTCCTCCATTTCTGACACTCAACATTGTCTTTCTTTTGATACAATCACTATAGCATTTCTGACAGGCAAAACGCCAATTCCCTTACTCTATCATGTCATTAACAAAGTGCATATCTGACACCTTCTCTATTCAACGGGTAACTTCACCGGCACCTAAACCAACTGCCTAAGCAACCAGAGCATACACACCCACCGCTGCCAGAATGGCAAGCACAGCCAGTGCAATAAAAGATACCGCAAAAAGTTCAATAAAAATCTTGTTCTGTGGGAAACGTTCCTCTGAATTTTCCTGTTGGGCCACACCGGCCATAATCAGGGCACCGGTTGTTGAGATCGGTGTAAATCCGGCTACTGTTCCTCCGATGACAATGACGGATACAAGCTGAATGGCATCCATGCCTGTTGCTGCTGCCAGTTTGCCGGCAGTCGGAATCAATGTCGGGAATACAACCCCCAGACCGGAGCTAAAGAAAGACATCAATCCTGATACAATGGCCATGATCGGCGCTGCTGTTTTGACACCCATAATCGATTCCAGAGCAGAAACCATGATATCAATCCCCCCTGACAGTGAGATGACATTCATCAGCATGCCCACACCCATAACCATCAGGATAACATTCCATGGCACACCGGCGATAGCTTTCTTCTCATTGCCGCAGCCAAGAACGATCAGAATCGTACCGATCAAAAAGCCTGTCAGGCCCACATTCCATGAAAAGAAAAGGACACCCACTGCAAGAATCAGCAGACCTGCCAGAGACATCCACTGCTGCAGGGTAAATGCCGGCAGTTTTTCCTTTTCTACGGAAACCGTTGCTGTGTCCACTTTCCAGCCTTTATAGTACACATAAACCAGTACAACCACGACAATAGCAGTCATCGAAAGCGCCAGCATAATCGGAACTGTGTTGCCCACCATGTTCTGTTCTTCCATCAGATTTCTTACAACAGCCGCTTCCGGTGTCAGAGGACTCATACGTCCGGACATAACACCCAGATCTCCGATAACCGCTGTCATAATCGGGTTAATGCCTGCTGAAACGGCAACAGGAATGGCAATCACCGGAATAATTGTCAGTGACGGAATAGCGCCAGGGCCAGCCGCACTGATCAGAAATCCCAAGACAAACATCACAAAAGGAATGGCACGGGCCGGTACCAGATTAACAATCTTCTTTGCCATGAGTTCCAGTGTGCCGTTGCCGTTAATAATTGCAAAAAGATAGGTCACACCCACCATCTGAATAAAAAGGGATGTGCCGAATCCGCTGACTACATCTTTGACTGTAATGGTGTCTCCAAAAACGATGGTAAGAATCATAGCAAAACCGATGCTCATAATACCTACATTGGCATTTCTCGCAAACCCAATGACAATCGCAGCAATAAGTAAAATAAGTGAAAGCAGTCCAAGATTCATACTATACCTCCTTAAAAACAAGGCAAACCGGGCTGCCTGTGTGAATGATATTGAGAGTCGGAATGAGCTGTCCTGTGACTGCATCAAAGTCAAACTCAATAATCGTATCGCTGTCCTCGTTGGCTACATAACATTTGCCGTCTGGGCCGAAGCAGAAGAAACGCGGTGTCTTGCCAAGGCATGGATAAAAACCTGTATTTCTCATATAGCCTGTCACAGGGTCAATGCGGTACACCGCAATGCTGTCTGTATAGCGGTTGGATACAAGTACAAATTTTCCGCTTGGGTCTACCACCACTTCGCTGGCATCTGAATATCCAGTTTCAGTTTCTGGTACCGTGGACAATTCCTGTCTCGGAATCAGCTCGCCGCTGTTTTCATCAAACTGGAAATACAGCACTTTGTTGCCTTTTTCTTCACACATATACACCCATTTGTTGTTCGGATGGACCGCTGCATGTCTCGGCTCATCCCATGTCCGGGCCATAAAACGGGAAGTTTCCATAAAACTGCCATTTTCATGGTTGTATTTCAATGCACGCATCTGACCATAACCGTTGATGCGGCCCTGTGCACAGGCAAACAGATAATCGCCGCTCTTGTTCCACAGGCACTGGTGAATCATGGACACCTGGCCATCTTCTTTGCCCTCATAGGTGTACATTTCTTTCACTTCACCAAGGGAACCATCCGCCTGACGCTCAATGGTATAAAGTGTACCGCCCTGAAGTGTCGCCACAATGACATAACGGTTGTTTTTATCCACTGTCACATCCACCGGATTCTTTCCTCCGATATCAATGGTATTTAAATGAGCCAATGTACCGTCTTCGTGAATTTTGTAACTGCTGACTTTTGTAAAATCTCCATGGACGGAATACAAATATTCGCCTGTCCGGTCCATAGTCTGGAAAGATGGATTTTCCTCTGTTTTCAGGCACTGGATTAATTGCCATTTGCCGTCTTTCTGAACTTCAAATACCTTTAATCCTTCGCCTCTGGCATTTCTCTCTTTTGTTGTCCGACATCCCACATACACGTATCTCATTTACTGTTCCTCCTTGATAAATAAATTTTTAACATTCCGTTTTCTCGCTTCTCCCATGAAGCTTATGTCATTATTGTAGAAAATTTATCTGTCAATTGGAAATTCAACAAAATACTGAAAGGGCCATTCCGTTTTGGAATGGCCCTTTATCAATTATTTCACTTTATTCTATTCTTTTGTCTAAAAACTTTCACAGCCTCTTGTCTGATTCACATGGTAAAACTGTTCCACGAAGCTGACAAAATCCATAATATCCTGACTCTTATAGCAACGCTCCGACAGCATCATCCAGACATTTCGTGAGATTGGCTGCTCTTTCTGGGCATAAATCGGAATCAGCATGACTTTGTCCCTGTCAAAGCGCCAACGGTCGCCGAACAAAAAGGCGATGCCGAGCCCCTTCTCCACCATCTCGATGGCTATATCCGAATACGGGACAAAATGTTCCTCATGCAGGGGACTGCCGAAATGATTTTTCCACCACTGCTCCACCGTCAGACGGACAATGGGATTCAGATAGGAGGAAATCACCGGCAGATGCTCGATATCCTCCAGCATTGTTCCCACAGGTGCCGCAATGTATAAATTCTCATGAAAAAGGCAGCACTTTTCTCCCAGATACGGGAAATCCCCGCAGATAATCCCTATATCAATGGCCCCCTCCATCAGATGTTTCAAAACCACATCACTGGAGTTGGTCACCAGCTTCACCTGCAGATGCCCATAGTTATCCATATAGGCTTTCAGCAGTTCCGGCATATGCAGTCTGGCAAAGGCATTGGGCAGACCGATCTTCAGCAGTGCTTTCTCCGTATTGCACTCTGAAAAATGATCTCGTATCTCGTTGTTGAAGTCCATCATAATATTGGCCTTTCTTACAAGATACCTTCCATTATCTGTAAAGTCGATGCCCGTACTGCTTCTGCGCACGATTTCAACGCCCCATTCCTTCTCCATGGACTGGATGCGCTTCGTCAGCGCAGACTGCGTGATATAAAGCTTCTCTGCAGCTTTTGTAATACTCCTTGTATTATACAAAACATTTAAAATTTCCCAATCTGTATTCTTCATCAGGTGCTCCTATCTGATGGCAAACTCCTTCTCTATGTACGAAATAAACTGCTCCTGAATCTCTGTCAAACGTTTATCCTTTGCGTAAACAAACCAGGTATTGCGGATCACCTTCGACCCGTCCGGATTCTGCAAAGGTGTCAGATAAAGATTGTATTCATTCTCAAAATTATCCGGCAGGAAACAGCAGGTATAACCGATGCCTTTGTGAATCAGCTGAAAAGCAAAATCAATATAGCCCACGGACATCCCCGATGGTGCTTCTGTGCCGTAAGTCCGCTCCCACCAGCCGTCCAGAAGTTCCAGTGTTTTATCGTTGGTTTTGTAACCAATCCGCTGCATCTTCGGAAGATCCGCAAAATCCACCGGTTCCTTTGTCACCAGATAAGCTTCATTCCGTGCAATCAGCGTCTTATTCACCGCACCCTCATAATCGCCCCGTATAAATCCCACATCAATGGTACCCTCCAGCATCTTTCTGAAAAGGATATTGCTCTGTTCATTGACAATATTGAAATTCACATTCGGATGTTTTGCCCCATAAGCCACCAGAACATCCGTCAGGGTATACTTACTATAAGTGTAGGAAGCCCCAATAGTCAATGTACCATGGGCTTTCTCCTGGAAGGCCTCCAGCCCCGCCTTCGTCTCTTTCATAAAGTCCAGGTACTTCTGAGCCTGGCTGGCCAGATATTCTCCCTCCGGTGTGAAAACAAGGCCTTTTTTGGTACGATTGACAATCATAATCTGAAACTCCGCTTCCATATGCTGCAGGCGCTTCGTCAGTGACGGCTGTGTAATATAAAGAAGATTCGCCACCTTCGTTAAATTCGGATTCTTGTATAATTCCGATAGAATCTCCCAATCTGAATCTTTCATGTTGTGTAAACCTCTTTCTGATAAAATCATTTTCTGATCATTATTATCTATTTTCATTATATCAAAATAGAGTTTTGTCTACAACATGATTTCTGCTTTTACTGCTGGCCTAACTTTTTCTTTAAATAAGATAACTGTCCGCCGCTTAACACAACTTCAATCTCGCTGTCTGTCAGATCCAGTCTCACATCAAATTCAAAACCGGCTGTTTTATCTGCAACACGCACCTTTCTGGTTGGAATCTGATCCAGAAGCTGATTGATTTCCAAATCATCTCCCTGGGAAATTCTGTCATAATCTGCCGGATTTTCAAAAATCATTGGAATGATGCCGTGGTTTACCAGATTGCCTTTGTGAATACGAGCAATACTCTTGGCGATAACACATTTAACCCCTAGATACATCGGGTTGATGGCTGCATGTTCACGGGATGAACCCTGACCATAATTTTCACCGCCCACAATGATACTGCTGCCCAATTCTTTGGCACGGGCTGCAAAATCAGGGGCATAACGATGATAACAGTACTGGGACATCAATGGAATATTGGAACGCATACTGGAAAATTCTGCACTGGCCGGTGTAATATCATCTGTTGAAATATTATCGCCGCCTTTCAGGCTGACAGGAACACACAGATGCTGCTGCGGTTTTTCAGGTACCGGCAGGAACTTGATATTCGGTCCGCGGACAATCTCAACCTTCTTGGCTTCTTCTTCAGGCAGCGGCGGAATGATCATGGAATCATCCACAATATAGCTCTCAGGCTCTTTAATTTCTGCCAGCTGTGCAATGTCTTCTCCCATCACATCCTCAGCAGATGCAAATGTTCCCATAATAGCTGTTGCTGCAGCTGTCTCAGGGCTGACGAGATAGATTTTGGCATTCGGATTGCCGGCACGTCCCTTGAAATTTCGGTTGGATGTACGAACCGCAATACCATCTGTTGCCGGTGTCTGTCCGATGGCGCAGCATGGTCCGCAGGAAATTTCAAGCATACGAACACCTGCATCCAGAAGCATATCAATATAGCCGTCACGCATTAATTCCTTATACGTCTGTCTGGAAGCAATGCCGCATGTACAGCTCACATTCTCATTGACATGATGACCTTTGAAGACAAGGGCTGCCTTTGCCACATCCGCATAGCTTGTATTAGTGCAGCTGCCGATGAATACCTGCTGAACCGGCTTCTTTTCCACTTCAGACAGCGGTTTGACATTATCCGGCTGATGCGGACATGAAACAAGGGGTTCCAGTGTATCCAGATTAATCTCAATCTCTTCATCATATTCTGCATCTTCATCCGGAAGCAGTTCCACATAATCTTCTTCTCTTCCCTGGGCTTTCATGAATTTGCGTACCTGCTCATCTGCCGGGAAAATAGAGGTTGTAGCACCCATTTCAGCACCCATATTGGTGATGGTGGCTCTGGCAGGAATCTCCAGAGCTGCCGCTCCCGGTCCCACATACTCATACACATTGCCAAGACCGCCTTTAATGCTGACACGGCGAAGCATTTCAAGAATGATTTCCTTGGCATTCACCCCCGGTTTCAGGCTGCCTGTCAGGTAAACTTTGACAACTCTCGGCATTTTCAGACGCATCGGCACACCGGTCATGGCTGTGGCTACATCCATACCGCCGACACCGATGCACAGCATACCGATGGAACCGCCGTGCGGTGTATGGCTGTCTCCGCCCATGCTGATCTTGCCCGGCACACCGAAACGCGCCACATGCACGGTATGGCAGATACCATTGCCCGGTCGGGATACATGCACACCAAACCTTTTGGCCGCTGACTGCAGATAGATATGGTCATCCGGTGTCTTATGATCCACATATAAAAGGTTATGGTCCAGATAGCTGACACTGCATTCTGGTCCTATGTCAAGAAAAAGTACAAATTAAATGTAACCAATTTTCTCCCGTTTATGGATAGCTTTGCCTAACTCGCAACTTCCATGATGTTCCTTTCAAGATTTGCAAGATACTGTTCCTCA